>TARA_R110000868_G_scaffold376489_1_pt1 | contig 188926 bp, 170 predicted proteins | sample TARA_R110000868 | Tara Oceans TARA_R110000868 (sample SAMEA4397489) | marine metagenome | biome: Polar Biome; feature: [SRF] surface water layer (ENVO:00010504); material: water (ENVO:00002006), including particulate matter (ENVO:01000060) such as... | depth 5 m
TTAGCCGCGGTTTTTGTGAACGGGATCGGAAAGCCGGAGGCAAGGGTTCAATGGCTCATCGGGAATGTTCTATGGTGAATATCGATGACAGCTTTTTGAACCTCCTTTTTAATCTTCGAGTGGTTCGGGATTTTCATCTGCGGAGTTTGGGGCACTTCTTTTATAATCTATTGTGAAACGCGTATGGGGACGTTAATACCAGCACTGTCGGGCAAGCAGACAATTGGCACGCGCTCTTCTGATTTTGTGGGAGACATTGCAATTAATATCGAGGTTTCCGGGTGCCATGGCCGGCTTGACCGGCCATGTTCGGGGGGAGTTTGTGAGACATTGGAAGGGATCAACGTGATTGTTTATTGAACCAAAAAAATCATGAAAGAATCGGACAGGTGAGAAATCAGATTCATGGGTAGCCCCGAATGCAATTCGGGGTTGTCGCAGACAACAGGAAACTGCCTGGGAAAACGTTCGAAGCATGAAAATCATTTCATTACCAGTAGCAACAAGGGGCGAACCGATGTGCCCACTCTATCGGGATTGGATTTCGGTAGCTGTATTGATCGCTGACTCTGACAGTTTCCTGCTCGCTTTGCTCGGCCCGAATTACATTCGGGCCCACCCTGTTTTTCTGAGTTGGGATGGTTACTCAAAGCACTGTCGGGCAAGCCAACTGTGCCACCCACACGGGAGAGAGGATGTTGAAAGTTTGTTATTGCTGTGGAGTTCATTCTGGTGTTCGATCTGTGGTTCAGTGGTCTGTGGCTTGTTGCATGGTGATTATTTTGTGGAAAGGCGTGGGGAGGTCAACGGGAATGAACAATAAAATGTGGCGATGGGCGTTGATAGGGGGCCGATGTTTGGCGGTGCTGAGGTGGTGCCGGGACGAAAGCCTGCGATGTGGGGCGACCCGCAGGATCACATCACGAACCGGTGTCATTTCAGGCAGTGCAAATCTGGAAAAAACAGGCCCATTTGTAGTGAAGAATACAAACAAGTGGCCCGTGTTTCGGTGCACTGTAAACTGGGCACGCGCGCGACCCAGATCAACGCTTATCGCCAGTGGCGCGACGGGGTCAAGTTCAGTTTGAGCAGTCGCGGTGACCCGATTTTCACAGTGCCGTCTATACAGTTGATTGTGAAAGGGATAATCAGGGAGAGAGAAATGCAGATTCGCACCAAAGTCATTATATCACTGATCCACCAGGGGCAGGTGTTGCTCTCTGAGGGCTATGATCCCATCAGGAAATTCCAGTTTTATATTCCCGTCGGCGGAGGCGTGGAATTCAGGGAAAGGCTGCAGGATGCCGCTGCGCGGGAACTGTTTGAAGAGCTGGGGCTGACAGATCAGACGCTTGAGTTCCTCAATTTTCATGAGTCGATTTTCGAATTTAATGGGGTTCCCGAACATGAAATCATGTATCATTATCTGTGCCGCATCGACGATTCTGTGAAAGCAACATTGCCGGCGGAAGGGATTGAGTCGGATGGCGCGACGTTTAAGGTGACCTGGTTTACGGGTGAAGAACTGGCTGCGATACGGAAGGGACTGGTGCCGCCGAAGATCTATGATGATTTGTGTCCGGTGCTGTTACAGGATGATTGAAGGGATCAGGCAGTACACTGTCGCTCCCTTCGAGTAAGCACTTTTAATTTGAGTGAAGCAGAATGAAAAAAATCGATCTGTATCCTGCGTTAATCAACTGGCCGTTTCTGATCATGGGCTGTCTGGTCGGATTCAGTGGCGGCGGCCTGATTGTTCTGCTGGTGATTGGTTACGAACTGATTCGCGTAGGGAGAATAATCAATACGCTGGCTGATGACGTGACCCCCGAGATCATCCGCTCGTATTTTACCAGAGACAAGGCCTATCACTGGACCCCCTGGCGCGACCAGGTGCGGGGGATTAATGCAGAAATTGACACAAAAAAACAGCCAGAAGGTGTCTGACTTCTGTGAGGAAGGAAAGGTCCTTCCCGATGCAGGAGTCCTTCTGATCTGGTATGAGAAATGAACGTCGAAATTGTTACAGGAAATATTTTAGATCAACCTACAGAAGTGATTGTCAACAGTTGGAATCGAAATGTGATTCCCTGGTGGCTGTTATTGCCTCAAGGAGTATCCGGTGCCATCAAGAAAGCGGGTGGCACTGCGCCGTTTAAAGAAGTTGCGAAACAGGGAACGATTCCCCTGGGAGAAGCCAGATTGACATCAGCCGGTCGGTTGTCTTATCAAGGCATCATCCATGTTGCCGGGATCAACCTGTGCTGGTTTGCGACCGAGTATTCTGTCACGCAGTCTGTCATCAACGCCATGAAAATTGTGAACGAGAAACCGTTTCAAAGCGTCGCCTTTCCCCTGATCGGTTCCGGGTCAGGGAATCGGGGCAAAGACTGGTCGCTCCAGGTGATGCAAAACGCGTTTGAAATAATCGACAGTCCGGCCCGGGTCATGATTGTCAGGTATGGAAAAAATGAACCTTCCGCATCTGTTTAAAGCGGAATCAGAAAGGAGTCTCTGATGTTATTACGAACCGCCTGTGTGATGTCCCTGTTTCTGACTGGTTTCGCCGTTGCGGATACACCGGCTGCAGATGATTCAAAAGAAAAACTGTTCTTTTCAATCAAACTGCTGGAGCAGGCTGAATCCGGCAAGGTGAAACAGCTGGTGGACTGTGACCTGCAAGTGAAACCCCAGGGAAAGATCCGTTCTTTTTCCGGTGGCCTGGAGCCCGGATTTCAAGGGGAACAGGAGCTGAAGTTTGGCGTCTGGGTCAAGGGGACAATCAAACCGGCGGAGAATGGAAAGTACCGGGCGCTACTCAAACTGCGCTGGACCGAACGCGTCTCTCAGCTGAAAGGAACACAAGAGACAGGCACCCAGCTCACTAAAACCGAGGCGGTCGAAATCCGGACATTTCTGGAGAAAGGGAAAACAAAACGACTCAGCTGCGGCGGTCTGCAGGCAGTGGAATTACGTCTGGATTGATGTTGCATTTAACAGAAATCAAAAATCATAGTAGAGGTACCAACGTGAAACAGTTTCCCATTACCCGAAAACAATACTGGATATTTCTGATTGTGTTCTCCTTGTGTGCCCTGCTCGGCTTTGCGAGTCTGATTGTGGGCGAAATCTTTCTGCCGCGCAATGTTGGCGGGATGGAAGGCAGGATGGCGATGTACCGTTCACTGGGACTGTGGTCGCTTGCCTGGCTGGGGATTGCGGTCTGGGCCGGGTATCGTCTGTGGACTGGTGTTTCAAAGGGAAGAGGGTGACCATTTTGAGTCACAGAGTTTGCTCTGTGGATTTATTGATCTGATTGAATTTACACATTTTTCATTGGAGTCATCGGGAACATTATGGCATGATATTCGGATGTCTCTATTCGATGAAGGTTCAGGAACAGAAAAAGGACTCCGATGAAATTTCTGCTGACAGGTATTATGCTGCTGTGTTGTTTTCATTCCACCGTTTCAGCAGACAGTTTCACAATCGGTGATAAAAAAATTGAAGTCCCGGCTCCGGCAGGATATGCGCGGGTGACTCCTGAAATGGGGGACGCCTATCGAGTGGCACGCAATCTGGCCGATCCTGCGAACGATCTGCTGGCCTATTATATTCCCGAATCAGCTGTCGCCGCAGCGAAAGCGGGACAGATGCCGCCCCTCGACAGGACCTTCATGCTGAAGGTGAATAAAAAACTGAAAACCGCAGAGCTGGGTACCGGGGATTTTGCAAAACTGAAAGAAGCAGCGATCCAGGAAAACAGGAAAATTACAGAGACGTTGAAAAAGCAGTTGCCCGATCTGTTTGATAAATTGAATCAGGGAATCAGTAAAGAGTTCGATATGGATTTTGCGATGAAGGTTTCGCAGGTGGTGCCCCTCGACCCACATTACGATGTCCCGAATGCAATGGCATTCTCCATGTTCGTGACTTACAACGTGTCCGCGGCGGGAGAGAACTTGGATGATGTGGTCTGTTGTACGACGACCTTTCTGGATACAGACGGCAAAGTTCTGTTTCTCTACTGCTATGCGCCTCAGGATGAACTCAGCTGGACGCAAAACGCTGGCAAAGACTGGGCCGAATCGGTGATGGCCAGTAACCCTAAGCCCCCGACAGGAACAGTCGAAGGAGGCGGTTTCCGTAAATACCGGGGTATGGTGAAGTGGATTATCGCCGGTGTCGTCTTTTTACTGATCTCCGTGTTTAAGGGTCGAGGCAGCAAATCTGCCTGAGCTTCTGACAGGCTGAACCGAACACGTTCCCTCGGGAGCGTGTCATTGATTTACGTGTTTGTAACCGTCTTCACGTGGGGATTGTAGAAGACCAGACCGTACTTCAAATGTGTTACTTCCTTTGACGAGTCCCGAATCATGGGCTTCAGAGTCAGACAAATTGAATTAGATGATCTCGCTGGATTTCGCGCAGCGCTGCAACGCGTGGCAGCGGAAAAGAAATATCTGCTGACCGTCGAGCCCCCTTCCCTGGAGAACATGGAGGCGTACGTCAGACATAACGTCGAACAGAATCATGCCCAATATGTGGCAGTGGTCGAGCAGCAGATCGTGGGCTGGGCTGACATCATTCCTCATGTGCGCGAATCAGTCAGACATGTGGCGCGACTGGGCATGGGAGTCCTCCCTGAATTTCGAGGCCAGGGAATCGGCAATCAACTGCTGGAACGCGCGATGGCACATGCCTGGGAACAGGGATTGAAACGGCTGGAGCTGGAAGTGTTTGCAGATAACGAAGTCGCGCTGAACCTGTATCGCAAACACGGTTACCAGGTGGAAGGCGTGAAGCGGTTCGCGAGATGCCTGGACGGCGTCTATCAGGATATTGTGATCATGGGCCAGTATCGAGTCTGAGGATTTACTTGTGAGCTGGTGGTGTACGCCGTTCGATATATTTCTGTTTTAAACAATGAGCAGACGGGAAGTTTACCTTTAAGGAACACGCAACACCAACTACGGACAGGGTGCGAAAGATGATCAACGTCGAGCGACTAACAGGATTTCTGGAAGCGATGGGCTGTCTGAACCAGGGGCGCGATCACATCAGTTTATACGCAGTTGAAGCAGTTGAGTTCCAGAATAAAAGTCTTAAAAAAACGCTCCGATATCATTTTGAAAAACATGCGCCATGTGGAGAGGGAGAAAAACCGGTTTGTGGCAAGTGGACTATCACGATCGAAACTCTGGACAATGGTCTGGAGAAACTCAGAGAGTTAGCTCACTACTATTTTTTCGGGCTGAGATTTTCGCCAGAGATTCGAGAAGAGAACGGGAATAGTCCAGCTAATGTAGTCGCAGGTTTCATTGACTGTTTTGAAGAATGTATCGATTATCAATCACGAACGTTCTACAGTGTCCGTGCATGTTCAAATGAAGTGTCAAACGCAGGGATCCATGAAACGATTCTTGTAAAAGTAGAAAATGAACTCTGTATAATTCGTTTTGGATTTACGGACTAAACTGCTCAACCGAGATGATTACAGGAATAATAGTTGACCTTTCTGTATCCAATATGACAAGATGTCTGCCTGAATGAGTATCTGACATGTCCGATGAAATATTTTCAGGTTGAGGAGTTGACTCTGGAGATACCCGCGCCAATTTTCGGAGCAGGAGGAGGCTCCAACATCACTAAATGAGTGCAGCTTGAACTGGTCTTTGTGATGTTACTGGCGAACTTAGTGAAAAGAATCGGATACATCCTGATTGAAGGCATCCTATGAAGTTGATGATTTCCAGTTTACTGTTTCTCGCTCTATTGCCTGGGACTGCTGTGCAGGCAGAAAAAATTCTGGTGGGAAAGACCGAACTGGAAATCCCCGCACCGAAAGGTTTTGTGCGCGTGACACCGGAGATCGCTGCTCTGATTCAGGCCAGATCGAAATCTCCCCTGGCGAGTACGCGGAGCGAACTTCTCGCAGAATATCTGCCTCGGGACGATGTCCAGTTGCTCCGGGAAGGAAAACCACCTTCCCAGCAAAAAGTCTGTTTTCTGCATGTTGATGAAAATCTGAAGCACAAATTCGTAGGAACACAGGGTTTCCAGGAGCTGAAAAAGACCACGAAGGAAGAGAATCGAGAATTCAGGGAAAAGGTTCGTAAACAGGATCCAAAACTGTTTGACGAGCTCATCGCAAAGATTGAAGAAAAGTCGGACCAGCAACTGGAAATGGACGTGCCTGAGATCCTGCTGTTAAAAGCGCATTCTGAGACACCGTTGATGCTGTCATATTCGACGATCTATACCGTCAGGTTTTCTGATAAAACCGGGCTAAAAAAAATGGTGCGTGGTTGTACGATGACGGATCTCGACCCTGCAGGAAAAGTGCTGCTCATGATTTGTGATGCACCACAGGCAGAAGTCGAATGGACCCGCGCGATTTCTCAGAACTGGTCAGAAGCAATTTTGAACGCGAACCATATAGCTCCTTCGGGAGGGTTTCTCGAGATCGATGATATGGAACGGCAACAGGTCTGGTTGGAAAACCGAAACAAGATCATTTATCTATCGGCGGTTCTCGGAATCGGGCTGATCTATCTCTTTGTGCGAATTCGTCGTCCTCAGAAAACAGACATACCTGAAGAAAAATGACAGGTCAGAGGACTGAAACCAACTGGTGCGTAGTCACAAGTATTATTTGTGACTCAACGATTCGATGTAGGGCAGCTCTTCGATGTTGCCTAAGCCGAAGACCTGCAGAAAGCGGGCGGTGGTGATGTATTTGACTTCCGCTTTTTTATCTTCATTGCGTTCGATGGCGATCAGTTCGCGTCTGAGCAGCTGGCGGAGGATGCCGTTGGCTTTGTCTTTGCCTGCTTCGATAATCTGCTCTTTACTGATCGGCTGCTGATAGGCGACGAGCGCGAGGACTTCGAGGGCATCCTGTGAGAGCTTGACTTCTTTGGGACCGAAGCCATACACGCGGTTGCGAATGCGTTCGAAGTCATGCCTGAGGATGAGGCGGTAGCCCCCTTCTTCCATGCGGATCTCATACGGTCGCGCCTCTTCGATGTACTGGCGGTTAAGGTCATCCAGTAAATCATCGACATAGGAAGAAGAATACTCATCGTTGAGCAGTGAGCAGAGCTTTTTGGTCGTCAGTGGTTTGCCGCCGACAAACAGGGCGGCTTCGATGATGTGACGTGGAGGAATGCGGACTTCGCGCTTTACCGATGTACTGCTGCTTTTCGGCTGCTCGACGGTTTCTTCGGCCGCCGGTTCGTCTGGCAGTTCCAGATCCCGTTCAACGGCTTCGATGGCTTCCAGCGTCCGTTCGTAATCGGCGTCGATCTCTTCATCGACCTGACTGCTCGCAGCGAAGGCGGCCAGAAAGTCGTCTTCGTTGGAACTGGTATCGTCGTTGACTGGTTGTTGTTCTTCTTCAGACATCCCCTCAATCCTTTCAGGGAATCAGACAGTATCGCTCAGAGTGCCAGGCAGGTGATCAGCGAGTCTTTACAGAGTATCAGTCATTCAAAGCCAGCACATACGCTTCCCAGTCCGCCTGCTTTTGCCGGGCGGCTTTGAGCTGGGCCGGGTTATTGTGCATATTAGCTTCAATTTCATCAACCTTTTTCTGGCATTTGGGACAATGGGCGAGATGAACCTGCATCTGTTGCTCGGTATGCTGGTCGAGCTGATGTGCGAGATAGTCATTCGCATAGTCAAGGGCCTGCTGGCAGTTAATGCCTCCGGGCATTTTTTTGCCGGCAATCTGATCGCCGGAGGAGCCCGCGGAGCCCGAAATCTGATACATGCCGACGAATCCAATCAGGCCGACGACCAGGCAGACCGTCAGGATCTCGGCACCGGTGATCAGGTGGCTGATCTGCTTACGTTTTTTCATCGCTGACACAAACTGACACAGGTCACCTGGTGCGCAATCGCGCCATTCAGTTTCGGTATCGATTGAGGATGGAGTTGGGTTGTTTTTGTTCATGTTCAAACCTCCTGCTACATCAGCAGGAATTCTGCTTTCTTTCTTTTGTGGGACTTTTCCCCTGCTTTTATTATCGTAGCCAGTGCCCGTATGATCTGTGAGATAGCATACAGTTTCCCTGCATTTCAGCTGACTGTGGGGAGAATGGCGGGATTTATTTCAGGCTTCGGCTCCTCTTAAGACGAATTCACCCGACTGATCTGGTTTCGACTGGAAGGCGGGTGTCAGTTTAAAATCAATCGAATGTGCCAGGTACCGGGCTTTCCGTAAGATAATGTGGCGCTTCTGGATGTCGATGCTGCGTTCGTCCTGAAGTTCGCCCAGCAGCACGGTCACGGTTTCCCGCGTGCTGCCGATGATGCTGGCCAGTTCCTGATGCGAGAGTTTGATGTTGATCAGAATTCCTTCATTGGTGAAGCGTCCATATTTTTCTGCTAATTCGAGCAGTAAATGAGTGAGACGATCGCGGTTCGAGCGAAACAGCAGCGATTTAAGACGCTGTTCGATCCGTTGTCGCCTTAAGCCCATCAGCTTGGTCACGCCCAGCGAGACGGTCGCGTGATGTTCCATAAGATCCTGAATGATCTGGCCCGGGATGCGGAGAATCGAGGCTTTGAGCATGGCTTCTGCATATTCTTCGCGTTCACCGCCACCCAGGATGGCCAGCTCGCCGAAGAGTTCGCCGGGTTCGATCAACGCCAGCAGGGCCTGTTTTCCTTCGGTTGTCAGATGATAGAGTTTGATTCTGCCGGACAGGAGCAGATAAACCGAATCGCTGCTTTCTGTGGGGAGGTAAACCATATTTCCGCGTGCAAAATTCCGAACCGAGGAATTACGTTCGACATGCGCAATCTGATCCTGACTCAAGCGTTCAAAGAGATCGCAGTTCTTCAGATACCAGAAATTTTTGTCCATGGAGACGAACCTTGCCCTGTTTCCGTTCACAGGGAATGACATGAGAAAGCCAACAGTGATTGTAGATTCCGGAAATCGCGTGCACCGTCTGCTACCTAATATACAGCGTGAGAAGAGGTTTTGAGAACCCCCGTTTTACTGAAACGGGCTATTTTTTGAGTTTGCATTGATTTTACACAAAGCGGAAAACGGATCAATTTTCGCCGGAATCCTGTTTTTGCAGGAGATCCTGCACGATTTTGCGTGGTGCACCGATTGGCAGAACATGGATGGTTCCCGTGTACTGCCGGGAATCGGGATTGGCAAAACCTTGTTTTTCGGCGACGAAGGTCGCGGTCTGATGGGCGTGAATACATTCGCCCAGTGGTTGTCCGGTATCGCAATCGAGGCCCGAAGGCAGGTCGACCGCCAGCTTGAAACCCGGTGCCTGATTGATGATTGAAATCGCGGTGGCGTAGGGTTCGCGAATTGTGCCTTGCACGCCGGTCCCCAAGAGGGCATCGACAATCCAGTCGGCTGAATTGAGGAATTCACAGAATGCGTCCGGCTGATCCAGGTCGGGATCAATGTGCATGTCGATTTCCATGCGTCGCGCCACGTGAAAATTGATGGCGGCGTCCCCTTTGAGTTCTGAGGGATCCGCCAGCAGATAGATTTCGACAGGCATGCCGGCGTTATCGAGATGACGGGCGATGACAAAGCCGTCGCCGCCGTTATTGCCTTTGCCAACACAGATTTTCACGGGTCCCGTTGCTTTCAGCGAGGTAAGCAGTTCGAACACGCCACGGCCGGCGTTCTCCATGAGGGCGACGCCGGGTAAGCCGAATTCCTCGATGGTGCGCTGGTCAACACTGCGTACTTCGTCGCGGCTGAGTCTGTCGACAGGGGTCATTTTTCTCCTCGAATTCTGATTCTGACTTGATTGAGCAATGAAAAAAGGGTGAAAAATCGATCAAAGTAAGTTTATTATCAGTGGTTACGGGGTTTTCAACAGAGGGAAATTGAATTACGATCTCCGAGGACGCGGGCAGCACTTCTTCCCGACCTCTTTTCAAAATGGAAATCTCAGTCTCCAAACAGGATACTTCTGGAGAGTCAGCAGTGATAGATGAATATTCTGATCGATGGGCTCTGATTACGGGTGCTTCATCCGGAATCGGCCTGGAGTTTGCGCACCGGCTGGCTGCCCGGGGAATGCATCTTGTGCTGACGGCCCGACGTAAAGAGAAACTGGAAGAACTGGCTGCAGAACTGCTGACCCGGCATGGCACAAAAACCGAAGTGGTTGTGCTGGATCTTTCCGAGCAGGAGGCCCCTGCCCGGCTGTATGACGAAGTCAAAGCGCGGGGCGTGCAGGTTGAGTTGCTGATTAACAATGCGGGTTTCAGTGTGGTTTCTGATATCGCAGCGACGGATCGGGAACGGGTGATGCAGATGGCCCGACTGAATATTGGTGCCCTGACAGACCTGACTTATTTTTATCTGCCCGAGATGATGGAACGGGAGCACGGGGGGATTATCAACATCGCCTCGGTTGCTGCGTTTCAACCGGTTGCCTACATGTCAGCTTATGCGGCCAGTAAAAGCTATGTGCTGCATTTCACAGAAGGCCTCTGGGCCGAAGCCCGCGATAAAGGTGTGACGGTAACGGCCCTTTGCCCGGGAACGACGCAGACCGAGTTTTTTGATGTCGCCGGTGTGGAAGGCTGGTTGAAGAAACATCGTTATCAGACCGTTGACCAGGTGGTCAAAACCGGTCTGAAGGCGCTGGAGAAGAAGCGGCAGTACACGGTATCCGGCTGGGGTAACTATTTTCTGTCGCTGCTGGTACGCATCGCGACCCGTCGCACGGTGGTGGTGGAATCCATGAAGTATTTTCGACCGCAGCCCCCCAAAGAGAAAAAATAGCGCGCATGTACACTTTGTCGCTGCCTGCGAGTAGGGGTTCGCGTTGAAGTTTGCGTTTTTTTAGTTGATTTTGCTTTGAAAACAGCCCGCCAAGTTGACGATCTGGCGTGGCGGGCAGTATAACTGTCGTTCCCTATTTTGGAATTTGTCGCAGAAGGTATATAAATGGCTTCCAAATCGAAGATTGAAAAACAGAAACGAAACGCAAAACTGGTTGAAAAGTACGCCGCTGTACGGGCAGAACTGGTTGCTAAAGGTGATTACGAAGGGCTTGCTAAACTGCCCCGTAGTTCCAGCAAAACCCGTCTCCGCCGTCTGTGTCAGCTGACCGGACGTCCCCGTGGTAACTATCGCAAGTTCCAGATTTCGCGTATCGCTCTGCGGGATATGGCTTTAGATGGCCTGATTCCCGGCATGAAGAAATCAAGCTGGTAAGCTGATCGTTCCCACGAGGTCGAAGAGTGTGATCTTCGATTCCAGCCAGCAACAGGAAATCAGCGTCGCCCCGGCTTTCGGGTGTCCCTAGTTTACGGCGCATGAAAAAGGAAAACAGAATGTCAGTCGGTTTATCACGTAAAGAGATTGTCAAACGGCGGAAAAAACGAGCTCGTCTGAAAAAGAAGCTCAAATGTCGGTTCTGCCCGGATGGTAACATCCCACGTCCCGTCTATGTCGATTACAAGGATCTGAGAACGCTGCGTTCTCTCCTGGATCGCGAAGGACGTATTCTGCCTCGTCGTCGCACAGGCACCTCAGCCCTGTATCAGCGTGCTGTGCGTAAAGCCGTGCTGCGAGCCCGCTTCATCGGTCTGCTGCCTTACGTTGCAGAAGACTAAGCTGCGAAGCGAAAAAACGATAAATAAAAAAGCTCTGGACCAGATCAGTCCAGAGCTTTTTTGTTGAGTTTGTTGTCGACTGGATTCCGCGAGGCTTACCAGTGCAGGCCGGTCGGAAAAGAATCGGTCTGAAACGCATCCAGTAGACTGTGTTCGGATTTGTCTTTCTGATCGATGGTTGCTTCCGCACACGATTCTTCGGTTTCCCAGATGACGACTTTGACAGCCTGGACGCCCAGGTCGTTGAGCAGGTTCGGGCAGACTTCATCCAACAGGTAGCGGGCCATGTTTTCCGCCGTGGGATTGTAGGGCAGTACGAAGTACTTGGTGGGCTCGACCATGCGGATGGCGTTCAAGCCGTTCTCGTCCTCGATATTCAGCAGGAAGCCGTGATCCCAGTTTTCATCGATCCAGCCTTTGAGCAGGCTTTTGAGGTGCGCAAAATCGATAATGCGTCCGACCGCGTCTGTATCGGGACCGGTGACATAAAAGTCGGCCACATAATTGTGACCATGAAAAAACTGGCATTTCCCTTCATGGCGGAATAAGCGGTGACCCGCATTAAACTTGATCCGCCGCATGATTGTCATACCCATGATATTATTTCGACCTCGTAATAAACGTAATTCGTAATACGCTGATTGATATTATTAACTGTCCAGCAGAGATTTCATGCCCTGCGTCATCACGGCGTCAATACCGGGATCGCAGAAGGCCACACTGACTTCGTAGCCACCTGCGGGATATTCTTCCGCGACGGGAATGTACCAGGGTCCGCCATCTCCATAAGCGGCTGTTGCGATAAACTGATCAGGCTGAATGCTCTGTGCACGCAACTGGTACTCGATAAAGCTCTCCGCCGGCAGGTGTAGCGTTTTGATGTCATTCATCTGCAGAGAACTGAGTGTAATCGGAATTTTCTTCTCGACCCGTTGTAACCAGGCCAGCGTGTAGGAGGGTCGATTGCGATTCACAACGCTGTTGTCTTTGTTGGAAATCGTCTTCGTCAATTCTTCTACGCTGAAAGTGCTGCGAACGGGAGGTAAAATGTCATGTGTTTTCCAGGTCAGCTGTCCGACCGGTTCCGGTTTAAGCCCTTTTTCGGAAGCGATAATGCCATCATAGATGCGCTTTGCCAGAATCCCCCGCAGGGGTTTGGTGCCATCGTTGTACTTGCCGGCTGAAACATTCCCGGCACAGCCTGTGAAATAAATGTGTGTGCAGCCTGGTTCTTCCTGCTGACGCTGTTTACGGGCGATACCGGTGAAGTCACTGCTGACGCGTCCGTCGCCGTAATAGCTCATGGGATGCGTCGAATAGTAATGACAGGAGACCAGTTTTTTGTCTTTGTTGTAAAAGGCGATCGTTTTCAGGAATGGATCGATAGTCCCTTCGGTCATGCTTCGCAGGGTCTCGTCTTTGCAGCTGCTACCTCGCATGCGGACAATTTTCCCGTTTTTGTCGCGGTCAATCCGACGGTTAGAGGCGACCTTGTCGACTTTCCCCTGGCTGTGTGCAACATGCGTTACGGGCTCTGCTTTGGGAAGGGCCGCGGTGACTGCTTTGCGGGCTTTGTCCAGACATTCATTGAAGAAGTCGAGCTCGACGATGTGCGGCAGGTCACCCTGTTCCAGGATGATCTGTTCGGCGTTCAGGCAGGCGAAAGGGGCGTTATGCTGATGCACACACTGGACGGCCACCCGATCAATGGTGGTGCCGGCAGCTTCAGCCAGCGCAGTGCGCCAGGCGATATGAGCGTCATTCAGCAGCCCGGTCCAGTCGACGGCGCAGACGACAATCGGTTTGCCGGCTCCCAGCAGAACGTAGCCGATGGCTTCCAGTGAATCGTCATATCCCACGACCGGTTTGATCCAGCCGCCGCAGAGGGAATGCCCTTTGGGAGGAGAAACATCAAACCGGAAGGCCGCGATATGCAGATTCGGATTGCGGGTTGTGTCTGCCTGATTCGCGCAGGCCCACTCATCAAGGGAAAATGCAGTGCCTGTCGCAGCCAGGGAGGCAGCGAGAAAGTCACGTCGACTGAATTGGCTCATAGGTCACCTGTGTTCGTGGTACAGTTTACAGTTTGGTCGGATTGGGAGCGTCTCCGTAGACATCTTTGGGGTCGAATACTTTTTCTGTTTCGGTGAACTCCAGTGCCAGGCCTTTTTCTTTCGTCTCTTCACCCACGGGCACGCGGCGGTAGAAACAGGAACGATAGCCTACGTGGCAGCTGGCTCCGCCTCCCATGACATCGACCCTTAACCAGATGGTATCCTGGTCGTCGTCAATCAGCAGGGCTTTGACTTTCTGTACGAGCCCGCTGGTGGCACCTTTGTGCCAGAGTACCTGTCGGCTGCGGCTCCAGTAAACGGCTTCGCCCAGTTCGATGGTTTTTTTGAGTGCTTCCTCATTCATATAAGCATGCATGAGCAGTTCACCCGACGTAAAGTCGGTCGTTACGACAGGAATTAAACCGTCCTGATCAAATTTGGGGGCCAGTTCATTTCCTTCTTCCACCTGCTCGACGGTTGTCCGTGCCGCGAATTGAATTCCATCTGACATGATTTTGTCTTTCCTCACTTCAATTTAATCTTTTGTCTGTCTGTGGAGAGAATCTCCACTTCTTACTACCCCTAAAACGGGGTCTTAACTGATAGCAGAGCCATTTGCGGATTCGTTTCTGAAGCCGGTGGTTGCTCTGGTCTGGATAACGGGATATTCCCGGGACGGGATCTGGTTCCCTCCACGGGGAGTTTTGAATCTGTGTGACTGGTAACATCATACGCAATGGCTGCGGTCAGACACACGTTCTCGGGCGCTCTTCAAGCGGAAATTAGCAGATTTCCTGCGTTGAGGTACGGATTTCCTACCCTGAAATAGTAAACCTAATGGTGAGGCAGGTCAGTAGTTTGATGCGGGATTTTGAGAGGTTTCACAGAATAATCGGCTGTGAAGTCAATGTGAGTGTACATGCGCGATCTTTATCAAAATCAGTGAGAGCTGTTTGTGGGTGATGTGTGAGTTTAGACAGCTGATTGACAAAGAAGTTCGCCTTGATTTTGAAATCAGTTCCGGCTCGATTTCTTACTGTAAATCTGTGACATTTCAGAAATTCGGGTTTTGATCAGTTTTCGCAGTGAGGGGGGGGAGATCACTTCCGCCTGGTTCCCGAAACTCAGCAGCCAGTCAGTCATCTGTTCCAGGTCACCAACGCGTGCCCGGAATTCGATGGCACCCCCTTTGAGCTTACGGATTTCCTGTGACTTGTCCCAGATGATCTGTGAGACAGTCTGAGCAGCCTGGCTTTCAAAGCGAATTTTCACAGAAACGGTTCTGGATGACTGCCGCACAGGATCCCAGGAATGGTCGAGATAGCGGTCGAGCTTAAAGCGGGAGGGTTTTTTGAATTTTTCGTCGAGCAGTTCAGATTTGATCATTTTCTGAATCGGAAATACTTTGATCCCCCGATCGACGGAGGAGCGTCCTACTACATACCACTGGCGATTCGAATAAAGCATATGGTACGGGCTCAGCATGGTAGAGGCTGTTTTTTGCTCGTTCGGGCAGACATATTGAATCCGCACGTTTTGTTTTGATGTGACTGCTTTCAGAATGGTTTTATAGTGCAATTCGTTCCGCAGCGACGGATTGCAGGGTGTGAGCCAGATAGATATGGACTGAGCCGCTTCAATCACTTGCTCGCGCAATGCGTCGGGTAAACTGCTGAGAATTTTGGCGGACGCGGTATGTGCAATGCCATCCAGTGGCAACCCCACGATGGTTTTGTCGAGATCCTGGCTGAGCACAAACAGGGCAAGGACTTCTTCGAAGGTGAGGTCTTTAAACGGGACAATGGTTCTCCAGGGAAGCTGATATCCCTGTTTCTCATCATCATACAGAACGTAGATCCCCGATTCCTGAAGCGTTTTCAGGTCGCGAAAGACGGTCCTGCGACTGACTTCACATTCGCTGGCAAGTTGTGCAGAGTTGTAAACACGTCCCGACTGTAACAGCGCAATCAGTCTGAGAAGACGAGGAATTCGTCCAGCCGCCATTGATTATCTTTTGTATGCTTTCCACAGGCCTGGTCAGTGGCGGGTGTTCAATCCCGAAAACTCAGTGTGAACTGTCTGCGCAGGTCTGACAAAATGGAGGTATCGTCAGCGCAAAGACAGCTTAACATCAGGAAACAACAATCGATGGAGATGGACATCGATACTGGTATTTTTGTGTGAAACAAGCGTCAGCGATGAATCAAACGAAAGATATGTTTAAAACTAGCACCTGTTTATAGAAATGCATACTGAAATTCGTGAACGTATTTTCAAATAGTCGAAGGGCCGAATTCCCAGCCAGTGGAAACTGTGTAATCAAGGCAATGCGTACATTCGTTGTTTCAGGATGTGTCGCTTTTGGCGGTAACGTCTCCCAATCTGCTATACTCGCTTCAATTGTTCCTGGAGACGTTATAGCAACACGGGACACAGTCAGTGCTCACTCTACAAAACTGGTGGCGGGCATGAACTCAACCTCAAGGTTTTTCTCAGTGTCAGCAATCGGCAGCTCTTGCTGTGTGGAAGAAACCTGTTTAATCCTGGGCTGAGGCGCCGGTAGTTCCGACTCGAGCGCGATTTTCACCGCGTTCTCGATGTCGGACTGGACAAACGGGTTTCGACTTTGAGCATCTTCGTTGAGTTGCAGACGTGCTTCCGGCTCGCCTGACGTGGCAGGTGCCGGGGGAGCATATTCCGGGGTCATTCCCGGTTCCGGAACTGGCAGGAAATCCGGTGTCATCCCTTCCTGTCCTGAGGAGAACGATTGACCTTCGGCTGCAGGCATGACACCCACTTCTCCGATGTAGCCATCCGAAACAAATGGTTCCGGTTTGCTTCGCAGTTTATGAGCGTCGACTCCGTGTGTTCTGGCCCAGGCACGTCGCACAGCCTGTTGATAGGCAACCGGAGACCATTCACCTTCCATGAGATGCACATTGTTATGTTGCAGCAGTGTGCCTTTCCATTTGTGGAGGTTCTTGATTGCAACGTTGTAGGCCACCAGTGAGCGGTAGTATTCGGTTTCGGCGGCAGCCAGTGAGGACTGGGCACGTAACAGTGTGTCAAGGGTTGTCGTTCCTGCCTGAACTTCGGCGTCAAACAGTTCCACACGTCTGCGGGCCGCACGCCAGCGGTTAAAGTTGGACTGTGCCGTCGCATAGTTTTTGGTCAGGTCCTGAAAGGTGATCGCCAGTTCCTGGCTGACATCCATTTCCTGTGCTTTGAGCACGGCTCGTGCTTTCGAGAGGCGGAATTCGAGGTTTTCCACCTGGGCATGTGCCGAGCGGAAACCAAGGGGCATACTGAATTCCCAGCCCACGGTCCAGCTATCCTGGTCATTATCCATCAGGGTTCCATAAGCACTATGCAGACCCTGTGAAGTGACGCCATCGGTATTTTTCTGGCTCAACAGACGATCGCCGAAGCCATTCACCTGGTAGCTGGAAACCAGGTCCAACCGTGGTTTGGTCAGACTGGTGGCAGCCATTCTCTGGAATTCCAGACTTTTAATGTTCCATTTCTGTTTACGTAATTCGACGCGATGTACGAGGGCTTCTGTCAGACACATACTCCAGTCAGGAGTGAATTCTGCTGCAATCGGGTCATCGATCGGTCGAATGATTTTTCCATCATTCACCGGCAGACCAACCAGCCGTCGAAAGCGGCTCTCTGCTGTGTAGATATCGCTGCGAGTTGACTGAACCAGTGACTGTGTTTCAAACAGACGGTCTTTCGCCTGTGCCTCATCAGCGGGTTTGAAGTTTCTGGTACCGCCGGCTTCCAGTTTTGCATGGGCTTCCCGCCAGCTGCGAAGTGCAGAGTTTCGGGCGACCACCTGTGTATCATACAGGCGGTATGCCAGGTAAAGTTGCCAGTAACTTTCTTCAATATCAGAAATGAGGTTCCGTACGTTTCGCTCGAAATCTGCCAGTACCAGGTCATTGTTGATGCGGGCAATCACGACCCCCTGGCTGACCCCGGTAATTCCGGTGAATCCGGAACCAATCGGACCGGCAATGCGGGTGTAATCAACGCCGGCTCCTGCCAGGAACGGTTGGCGATAAGAGAGTCCCGCGTTTCCGGCATAGGTAGAAGGAAACAGCTGGCTGGTGGCGTTACTGCCTGTGTAGTTCCAGTTATGAGACAGGGCAAACTGGCCGCCGTTCGCGAATGTTTTGGACAGACCAGACTGAAATTGTCCGGTTTCCTGTGTGAGCGTACCGCCGGGAATTCCACCAAAGAACGGGCTGTTCTGCACCTGTTCGGAACGGCCCCAGAGCATGTTCGCAGTAAATGTAGTATCAAATGCCGACAATGCCGCCTCGACACCACGCGATCCACCCAGCAGCACGTTGGTTTCCTGGATGGAAGGGTCAAAAATCGAAGGGGTGCCATCCGGATTATTTAACAGTGCGTTGCCGTTGGTTCCCAGCGTACCGGAAACACGGATGACCTCACTGTTGGCCAGCCCCAGATGAATTGCGTCCATCAGGGGTAAATCCCAGATTTCATCCTGTGAACGATCCGTCAGCGTCCGTGGTTTCCCTGAAAATGTGATCTCTTCCGGTGTCTCTTCATAGACCGCCGGGTATTCAATTTTAGTGGCGACATCCTCATAATACTGGAGCTCTTTGTCCCCGAGATAATGAAGATCGGTATCGGTACCCAGACCGTGACAGCCAACAAGTTGGCTGGTAATCAGGCATCCGCAGAAAAACTGGTGTAACTTCTGGCGAAGGTTCATGTTTTTATCCTTCAAGACATGAACGACGATTATGGGCACAAAGTGTATGTTCATAATCACTTAAGTTCATAATCGATAGTACTTTCAGGGAGAAATTACCAACTGCTGTAAGACAACCTTGTCGCAAAATAGTCGGTAGAGCGCAGGGCAGGGAGTCTAGCTGGTAGAATCACTACATTCGGTATCGGCGATTTAATCGTTACAACTTGACTTTTTTGACGAATGGTCAAAATTCTGTTGAATTTGAGTCTCAGGTCCGAATTCCGTGTAGGGTTTCCCAAGTAGTTTCTTGATCAAAATGAGTTCGCCCGCATCATTCCGCTCGATAGCGTGACCCAGAAACTGTAAGGCATATCCAGCAAAAAATGCCATTCCCGCATAAATCCAGTTTCCCGCGATGCCAAAACCGATCAGTCCCCCAAAAGTGAGCGGGACACCAATCAGGTGCAGGATCTGGTTGGCTCTGTTCTGGTGTCGGAGCAGGTAATTCCTGAAAATACGCTGGATCATGAGAATCCCTGATTGATGTGAAAAGTAGGCGCGGGCTATCGCGTATAGTTGAAAAGCGATTTCCGTTTTGATACGGTCACTGCTTGTCTGTGAGCTAAGTAATCAGTATCAACCAGTATGGCCTTTGGTTTCAAGAGTCAGCAGGCTCGTAGCGTGGTATTCATAACACTTGAGAACCTGGTCGCATTCCCTTTTTGTCAGAAGTATTAGAGGAAACGATGTATAAAGTCACACTAATTCCGGGTGATGGAGTTGGACCGGAAATCGCCGAGGCAACCAGAAAATGTGTTGATGCCACTGGCGTGAAAATCGACTGGGATGTTCAGGAATGTGGAATCGAAGTCATTGAAGCTGAAGGTGGCGTTCCAGATCGTGTGATGGATTCGATCCGGGCCAACAAAATCGCCTTGAAAGCACCGATCACCACACCCATCGGAAAAGGCTTCCGCAGTGTGAACGTGTTCCTGCGACAGGAACTGGGCCTGTATGCCTGCATCCGCCCCTGTAAAACCTACAAAGGTGTGCGGACCTACTTTGCTGACTCCAATGTCGATCTGGTCGTGGTACGAGAAAACACAGAAGACCTGTATGCCGGCGTTGAGTTTCAGGCGGGTCAGGAAAAAACAGCGGAATTGATCAAAAAGATCAACGAATTCGCGACGGGTAAAAAGATCAATACTCCCCTTGATGAAACCGGCGTCAGTATCAAGCCAATGTCTTATCAGGGTACTCGCGATATCTGTAACTACGCTTTCAAATATGCAGTCGACAACAAACGCCAGTCTGTGACTTCGATCTGCAAAGCAAACATCATGAAGTTCACTGATGGTCTGTGGTATGATGAAACACGGGCCGTCGCGAAAGCCTACGGCGCTAAATTTGAATGGGATGAACTGTCAGAAGGCGTCGAAGCCGATCCGAAGCTGGCAGGCATTGCGACCGACTGTGGTGGCAGCATCGAGTATAATGAGCGTCTGATTGACAACATGTGCATGCAGCTGGTGCAAAAACCGGAATTGTACGACGTGCTCGTGACCTCCAACCTGTACGGTGACATTCTGAGTGACCTGTGTGCCGGCCTGGTGGGTGGCCTGGGGGTTGCCCCTGGTTCGAACATCGGAACCGAAGCCGCGATCTTCGAAGCGACCCACGGTTCTGCTCCTAAATACAAAGGGCAGAATAAAGTGAATCCGGTTGCCCTGATCCTGTCCGGTAAGATGATGCTGGATTACCTCGGCGAACACGAAGCGGCTGCGAAGCTGGACAAGGCAGTTGCTGACGTGATTGAAGAAGGTAAAGACGTGACCTACGACCTGAAAGATGATCGTAACGATCCAACCGCCGTCGGAACTCAGGAGATGGCAGAAGCCATCTGTGCGAAAATGCAATAATTCCTGAGACACGAGAAGATTGATGATCTCACTGCGATGCGAAGCCTGTGCTTTGCATCGCAGTTTTTTTATTCCCGGTCCCTGAGGATGACTGGAAAAATCTAAGAGAAATAGCAGAGCTTCCGAAAAAAACTGGTGAAGAGATCAATATGATTTGATACGATGGAAACTGAGTCTCGCCTCAATTAGCCCACCACTGGAGTCAACCTCATGACGGATACCTTTTCTCACCAGTCCCTGTCCTCTCTTTCCCGGCGTGAAATGTTAAAGCTGAGTGCTGCCGCTTTTGCTGGTACTGCCGGCCTGAACTGGCAGCAACAGGCGCTGCATGCCGCCGAGGAAAACAAACGTCCGACCGTGGCTGCCATCTATACACAGTGTTTTTATCTGTCGCATGCCTTTCATATTCTGCATCCGTTTTTAGGGCCGTACCTGTTTAACGGTAAGCTTCAGCAACCACAGTGCGATGTCGTCTCTTTCTACGGCGATCAGTTTACGGACCGGGATCTCTCCCGGGGGATTGCCAAAAAATATGAGATCCCCTTTTATCAGACAATCGGAGACGCGTTGACTCTCGGCGGTGATGAACTGGCGGTAGACGCAGTGCTTTCGATTGGTGAGCACGGCGATTATCCCGATACCAAATTCGGACAGACCAGGTACCCGCGCAAACGGTTCTTTGATGAAATCGTGGCGGTTATGGAGAAATCAAAACGCTTCGTCCCGGTCTTCAGTGACAAACATTTTTCTTATCGCTGGGACTGGGCGCGGGAAATGTATGACACTTCACGGAAGTACGAATTCCCGATGATGGTCGGCAGTTCGGTTCCGCTGGCACAACGCACGATTCCGCTGGAAATTCCCTCTGGCACGGAACTGGAAGACGCGGTCTCGATTCATGGAGGGCCGATTGAGAAATACGATATCCACGGACTTGAAGTCCTGCAGTCGATGGTCGAATTCCGTAAAGGAGGCGAAACGGGGATTTCAACGGTTCAGTTTCTGAAAGGCGATGATCTGATCAAAGCCGGCCGCCAGGGACGCTGGTCCATGAAGCTGGCAGAAGCAGCCATGCAGGCGGAACTGGGCAAGAAAAAGCGGGGTCTGTTCGATCCGATCGGCGCGGAAGGGGCAGCAGAACCGCATGGGATCCTGCTGGAATACAAGGATGGATTTCGCGCCACGATGCTGAAAATCGGTGCGAACGGCGTCCGCTGGAACTTTGCCTGCCAGGTCAAAGGTGAAGCGCAGCCAAAAGCGACCACGTTCTTCCCGGGGCCCTGGGGTAACCGAAACCTGTTCCGGGCATTTTCACATGCGATTCAACATCTGTTTGTGCACAAGGAAGAACCCTACCCGTGTGAGCGCACCCTGCTGATGACCGGCGCACTGGATGCCGCCATGCACTCCTATTTTGAAAAGGGACAGGCCTTGATGAAAACGCCTGAACTGGAATTTTCCTACACGCCGAAAAATTTCAATCAGTTTCGTGAAATGGGTGATTCATGGAAGGTCATCACTGCTGAAATGACGCCACCACAGGAATTTGTCGGAGAGGATCCTGCTCCTCAATAAGGGCCTTCATGTTCCTGGATGGTTTCCAGTTCCACTGCAGCGTCTCCAGGTCCGTCTGGACCGAGGATAACAGATCGCGAGACGCTGTGGTTAAATGTGATGCGTTCTCGATGTGCTGCACAGGCTGCGATCAAGGGTTGTCTCGACATTTCCTGACTCTGATTACTTGCAGGAAAGACGAAAATTCAGGATATTGAGGACAAAACAGTTCTCTTTTCCAGTTCTCCTAGATCCTGCCTGACAGTAAGTACCCTGATATGAAATATGTGCTCGTGATTCCCGATGGTTGTGCGGACGAACCGCAGGATGCACTGGGGGGTAAAACTCCTCTGCAGTCAGCCAATGTCCCCCACATGGATGCCGTGGTCGCAGAAGGAATTCTGGGACGTACAGATACGGTTCCCGCTTCCATGCCTTCCGGCAGTGATGTGGGGACGATGAGTCTGTTTGGATACGATCCGCTGGTGTATCACACGGGTCGCGCACCGCTGGAAGCGGCGGCACAGGGGATTGAACTGGGACCCCATGACTGGGCGATCCGTTGTAATTTCGTAACGATTGCTGATGGGAACATGGCCAGCTTTACCGCATCACAGCTCCCCAATGATGTCGGTGCAGAGCTGGTGGCCCTCCTGCAGGAAGCGACGGCTGAGGAACCCCAGTGGGAATTTCACCAGGGGGTCAGCTATCGGAACCTGCTCATTTACCGCGCGAAAGATGCCGATGATCGGCCATTCGATACAGGCACTTCGACAACGCCTCCCCATGATTTAACCGACCAGCCGATCGAACACGATCTGCCGTCCGGCAGAGGCAGTGAACTGCTGCTGGATCTGATGGAGCGGAGTAAAAAACTGTTTACGAAATCGGCAGAGAACCAGAAGCGAACTGACGGGCAGCCGCCGGCAACTCAGATCTGGCTCTGGGGTCAGGGAAGTCGACCGGCGTTGAAACCGTTTCTGGAGCAGTTTAACAAAACGGGGGCTGTGATCACCGCCGTCGATCTGCTGCGGGGGCTGGGACGCCTGCTGGGCTGGGATGTGATTGAAGTCGAAGGAGCCACCGGGTATATCGATACCGATTATGCTGCCAAAGGACGGGCTGCAATTGAGACATTGAAGAATACGGATTTTGTCGTCGTGCATGTCGAGGCGACCGACGAAGCATCCCATGAAGGGGAAGTGGAAGAAAAGGTCAAAGCCCTGGAGAATATCGACGAGCACATCGTGGGCCCGGTACATGGCTACCTGAAATCTCAGGGTGATTACCGGATCCTGGTCTGCCCCGATCATCCCACGTTTCTACGCACCAAAACTCACAGCCATGGATATGTGCCTTTCGCCATTTGCGGCAAGAATGTCCGCCCGGACCAGGCCGGCAGTTATGATGAAATCACGGCTGGCGCCAGTAATCTGCTGCTGCCGAAAGGGTATCAACTGATGCCCTTCTTCTTTGGGACATCCAGTTAAGACCCTAAACAGGTCAGTCAGAAATAGAATCTGACTGACCTGTCTTGAGAGCCGTTAGACGGCTTATGCTTATAGTGGCCAGTCCCGGAGGATGCGTTCGACTTCTTCGGCGTGCCCGCTTTCATCGCGGACCATATCTTCCAGTTGAACGGCCAAACCTTTGTCGCCAAGTTCTTCGGCTTCTTTGGCGCGTTGGGTATACCCGGCGGTCGCTTCTTTTTCGGCTACCAGGATTGCTTCCAGCATCTCATGATTGGTGTGTGCTGCGGTCACTTTACCGGCAACCGTGACAGGTTCTCCGCCGAGGGCGACGATCTTATTCGCCAGAAATTGAGCATGTGCCAGTTCATCGGGAACTTCCGCCAGAAAGAACTGCGTCAGCTGCGGTCGATAGGGGCCGGTCGCTTTGGCAGCGTACGTGGTATATTGTATGATGGCAGCGAGTTCACTCGCCAGGTCCTCATTGAGGTTTGCGATCATTGTCTGCTTGTCCATGTCAGTCTCCTGTTGTCATTAAAAAACCTGGATCCAAATGGATCCGTTTGCCAGTTGATTACAAAATCTCTGCACTCTCTTTATAGATGTACAAGTTATTTTATCAACTATAGAAGAACCTGGCGCGTCTGAAAATGCACTGAAAAACGTCTGAATTATTCAAAGAATTCATATTGAGGGGAATTCCCGAACAGCATTTCCAGGCACAGCAGCGGCAAGGTCGCTGACAGTTCCTGCGTCAAATCGTACGTAAACGGAAAATCAGTCGCCATTTTCGGGGTTCTTTTCAGGGGAGCCATGGTCTATGATTGTATTCCATAGAACAAACAGGTTATTTTAGCCTTTCCACAGACTGGACTGCTGGCAGCCTGTCATATTGTCGGAACGGTAACGCGTTCATTGAACTGATTAGAATTGAATAAGCGGGGAGATTTTTAGTGTCAGACTGGGTTGAACCTCTGGGAATGCGAATTCTCATTCGTAAAGACGAAAGTCGCCAGACGACCAAGGGGGGGATTGTTCTTCCCGATAAGGCCGAGATTCCAAACATTACCGGACGCGTCGTGGAAATCAGCGTGCAGATTGCCCGGGATGATGATTTTCCGGTCAAGAAATACGACAAAGTGCTGTTCAACCCCAGCGATGCCATCCCCGTGGATTTTGAGCCCGACAATGTGCTGTTCGTGGTTCCGATTGAAGATGTAGTCGCCGTGTTCCGTCGCGGGGATGCCAAGACCAACGAAGTCCGCTCTGCCGAGGACCGGGAATACGAAGATCCCGAAGACTGGGAAGAGTAATCTTACCCCCTGCTCTGATGACGGAAGTTAACCGGCGGGATGCGGCGTTTTAATGTTGTCCATCAGGCTCGGTCTCTGGTAGCCTTCCGGCAGGGCATCCAGGTTACGGTAGGCAATCAGCTCGGCAACGATACTCATTGCGATCTCAGGTACCGTCTGTGAACCGATATCAAAGCCGAGTGGCGCGTGCACCTTCGCAAGTGCTTCCCGTGGCGTTCCCAGTCGCAGCAGGTCTTCAAAAATCAGCTTCACTTTGCGCTTACTGCCAATCATGCCGATGTAGCGTGCGTCTGTGACGGCGAGGTGACCCAGGGCCTCTTCGTCGTGATTGTGCCCGCGGGTAACGATGATGATAAATGTGTCCGGAGTGACAGACAGTCTGGTGAGGGCCGTGTCAAACGTACCGACAATCAGCTGCTTTGCCGTCGGGAAGCGATCGGCGTTGCAGTATTCTTCGCGATCATCGACGGCGATAATATCGAAATCGACATCGCTGGCCAGTTCGGCGACCTTCTGACCGATGTGACCACAGCCGACAATCACAAGCTGGCAGGTCTGATGAAAAGTCAGATAGGCAATGCCCTGGCTGACGTAAGGCCGTGGTCGGTTTTTTATGGGTTTCAATCCGTCAAACAGGTGTGCCGGGGGCTGTTGTGAGCCGCGGAATGCGATGATATTTGATTCAGCGTCAATCAGAAACCGATCGGGTTGACTCTCCGCTGCTGCAGATTCGGGGGGAATGATAATCGCTTCCGTGCAACCCTGGTCCGTTTCCAGCAGTTGTAACATGCTGCGATAATAGGGCAGATCCTGTTCGGATCTGACGGGATCAACGAGCACCTTCATGCGGCCGCCACAGATCAGTCCGTCATCCCAGCCGTAGTCGTTATCGAGCTGAAACGTCATGATCTCCGGGGATTCCGCGTCAATCAGTCTTAACGCACGGTGTTTGACTTCCGCTTCCACACAGCCGCCTCCGAGTGTGCCTGCCTGCGAACCATCGCTGTAGATGAGCATGGCGGCGCCTGGTTTCTGGGGAGTTGAGCCGCGGGTTTCGACCAGGCAGGTATAACATACAGGGCGCTGCTGCTGGACTGCTTTTTCCAGTTCGAGTAATAGTTCACGCATGGTTGAATCACATCGCTTAAAGTGTATTCAAAAGAGTGTGGGCGGCCTGCAGTTCGCGCGTTAATCCTTCGACCAGTGTGGGCTTCTGATCTCCGGGCAGGACTTCCCAGGTATAGGTTTCGACTTCCAGATGCGGTGCATAATCCAGTTCTTTGACCGTGGCCAGCGCCTGACGCAACTCGCGGTATGTTGTTCCCAGCGGACCCAGTGATTGCGCATCGACGGGAACGTGAAAGTGGACCCGCAGCTTTTCGGTTTCTTTCAGACGGGGGTCCGGATCGAGCAGAAAGTCGCGACTGAGATCGACAATGCGATACAGGTCGCCATTCTGCAGGCTGCCGATTGTCTGATGCAGATAGCGGGGTTCGGCATACTGTGCCAGTAATTCCCGACCGGCTTCATTCTCGCCGGGTCGATCGAGTTCGATGGCGTTGGAAATATGAATTTTATTGATGCGGATTTCCGCATGCGTGATCTGTCTGATCGAACCGGGGATGTCTTCAAATTCCACTGCCTGATGACAGACATCGTAGCAGGCTCCCAGGTATTCCCGAACGGTTCCCAGCACCTGCTTTTCGGCGGCACGTTCGTAGAGTCGCTCGAAGAAGACAATCAGTTCGTGTGTAAATTCGATGACGCAGAACGGTTCGGGCTCGATCGCCAGGCGGATGGTGCGTCCGGTTTCTTCTTTCAACTGCTTGAGAAAGGTCGCCAGTTCGATCAGTTGTTCAATACAGACTTTGCTGAAATCGGGCGCGTGTTCAAAATTTTTAAACCCGAGGGGCACCGTCGAGATGCTGCCTTCCACGCCTTCCGGCAGCAAGGCTGCCAGGACGCGGGCGCAGCCTTGGGTGTATTCCAGTCGTTCCGGCTGCGACCAGTCGGGGAGATAGACATTTTCTTTGACGCGCTCGCTGTGAAAGTTTCCATAAGGAAAAGCATTCAGCGTATAGCAGGTCAGGTCGCGTTTTTGAATTTCCTCGGCGAAGCGTTCGATTCCGTCAGCGGTCGAGAGAATTTCTTCGATCACCGGTTCCGCCAGCCACAAACCAGCGGCCAGGGGGGCACCTAACTGCTGTTGAATCGGCAGCGTGAATTCGTCGAGTTTGCGCAGGATTTCTGCGACCGTTAACCCGGGATGCACGTTGGTGCAATAACTCAAAGGCAGTGTGTTTAAAGTCATGAAAACTTCCTCAGAGGGCCCTTTTGTCAGCAGGAAGCAGAAAATTGAATCAGAAGGAGTATCAAGTCGACTGCTTCTATCATACCCGTGACAAATCTGCGGACTACCTGTTCAACGAAATTAACAGGAGCGAATGCGGTTCAGGAATGGATTTTCTATAGGCGGCTACTTGTGTTAACCTGTAAGTTTAGCGACGATAACGGTTACAATCCTGCTTGGAAACAGACAAAAAGCGGGTTTCTCCCAAACTCTGTGAGAAACTTTTTACGATGCCGCGTGTTTAGTACATGTGGGTCAATTACCCCGAGAGATGGGAGTCAGCAGTCAGTCGTGGTTACAACGGAAATCGTGAACTCACCCTACTTACGCGATCCTGACGTGCAGTTGATGTTGCGCGCCCGGGACGGGGATGAAGGTGCGTTCACCGAGTTGGTGGCCAACTACCAGGACCGGATTGTTGGTATTTTCTGTCATCTGCTGGGAAATCAGGAAGCAGCGGAAGACCTGGCCCAGGAAGTATTTTTGCGGATTTATCGGTCCCGCGCCAAGTATGAACCCAAGGCGAAGTTTTCCACATGGCTGTTTCGGATTGCCAATAATCTGGCCAGCAACTCGCGGCGGAACAAAGGCCGCCGCAAAGAAGTGACCCTCAGTCCTCAGGATTCCGGGCCCCTGGGAATCCGTCCCGAAGAGCAGTTACTGGTGGAAAAATCGGGAATGATGCCGACGCGTCAGGCAGGATTAAAAGAGACGCAGGCTGTGGTGCGTCAGGCTTTAGAGACCCTCAACGAACGGCAGCAGATGGCGGTTCTGTTACATAAATTTGAAGGCATGAGTTACGCCGACATCGGCGCTGCGATGAAGCTCTCGGAGGCGGCAGTCAAATCATTGTTATCGCGGGCGCGCGAAAATCTGCGTGTTCAACTGGAAAAACATATTAATGGGTAATTCAAACAGGTCTGCGTATTAGAGTCCTACGATGAAAAAAGAATTGAATAATCAGGAACTCGAAAAGCTGGTCGCTTATCTCGATGGTGAAGTGACCGAGCAGGAAGCGATCGAAGTCGAACAGTCGCTGTCGACAGACGAAGCAACACGCACACACGTTGACGGGCTGGAGCGGACCTGGGAACTTCTGGATAAACTGCCGATCGCGAAAGCCTCTCAGGAATTCACCGACAAAACGCTTTCCACGATCAAGACCGTGCAACTGGAAGCGCTGGCGGAAGCAGAACAGAATCGCTCTGGATTCCTGAGCAGCAAATCAAAGCAGCAGTTGCGTCGAGCCGCGATCGCTGCAGCCTGGACAGCAGGACTGGCCTGCTCCGTGATGGTCGGTTACCTGCTCACCAACCAATGGGTTCCCGATGAAGCCGACCCGCTGCTGGAAGAGTTTTCGTTTATCGAAAATCTGGATACTTATTCAGAAGTACAAAGTCTGGAGTTTCTGGAAGAATTAAAAAAGTCAGGAACGTTCGATGAAATCGCACAACAGCAAAAACGCTGAGGGGAATTATTCACAGGTGTCAGGACGCAAGTCAGAGCTGTGGTCACTGCTGCTGCGCGCTGCTGGTCTGGCTTGCGGGCTGCTGGTCTGTGTGGTGGTACTGCTGGGAGCTGCCAATCCGGAAAATGAATCGGAACAGGAGAATCGCAAAAAGATCGAAGCGATGACTCCCGCCGAACGGGCGCAGTTAAAACGCAACTACGAAAAATTCCAGAAGCTGTCCCCTGAAGAACAGCAGCGTCTGCGCAAACTGCATGAAGCCACCCGCAGTCAGCCGGAACTCAATCGCGTGATGCACGCTTATGACGAGTGGGTCAAAACTCTCTCTCCCTGGGAACAGGAAGATCTGCGAAATGCCGAAACGACGCAGGAGCGAATGGAGTTGATCCGTAAATACCGTTCGCGACAGGCATCCCCCGACCGCCGTAGAAGTGGCAGGAATTTATATGAGCTCGCCAAAATTATGGATCTGGATTTCAGGGACCCTCCGCTGAGATTCATTTTCTGGGTCGAGAATCCCGCTCCGGAAACATTTAACAAAGCGATCGGGATTCTTGAACGAAGCCTGCCGGAACCTGTCAAATACCCGAAATCAAAAGCGGAATTCTCAGAGTTTGCGCAGTCACTGGCAGTTTTACAGACTGCAGTTCGCGCTAAGAGACAGAGTGGAGATCGAAATGGCTCTGACTGGCCTCCCCCGGAAACCGTCGATCAGATCTCTCAACTGCTGGATGATCAGAAGTACCAGTTGCGAGAGAATGAAGATGCCCGTGGCTTCAGGGGCAAGCTACGACTAGGCGATCAGAAACGTATGACCGTCATATTCTTCTTAGCCAAGGGGCTTGTGAATCAACTGATGATGTCTGTCAAACAGGAGCTGGATACAATTCAGCCGCCTGAAGATAAGTTACAGCAGTTCTTCGAGTCATTGGATAGCAAATCGAAAGATCACCTGATGCGTTATCCGCCTGATGAGATGCAGGAAAAGCTTAAATACAGATACCTGCAGACTCAGTTGCCCGAAAAGGTCCGGCAGTCGATTCATCAGCGTTCTCGTGAGGTGCAGCAGCTGATTGGTGATTTCATCCCTGAAAGTGATCTGAAAAATCAGTTTGACGGCCCTCGCCGGGGAGGCGTAAAGGAACGTATGCAGGACATGAAAGAGCGTCGATTTAATGGCCCCGGTGGCCGTCCGGGTAACCGGCCTCTGCGGGGGCGAAATGGTGAGCCCGGTCCGCGGCCTCCTGCCCAGCTTCCCCCTGATGCTTGAAAATTCGCTGGCAATCCTGTCTGATAGACTGTGTCCAGTTTTATTATCGCGTCTCCAGGACCTTTTGGACCGGGTAAAATAGATCAGGAGATGCTACGGTTAAATGTGATGCGCTCCAGGAACTGAAGTATCATCGAAACGCAGTCCTTTTTCGCAGTGCATCTCTGGCAATACACACAATCCTGCGCCAGCGCTTATTTCATGAACGGGAGCCAATCCATGTTGCGTATTCTGACCATCGCCAGCCTGATTACGGGTCTGATGCTGATTTCTTCTGCCAGTCATCCTGCTCTGTCGGCGAAAGAACCTGCGCCGCTGAAAACGTATGAGCCGGACCAGGTTCCCCAGAAGATGCAGGGGTTGCCTCTGCTGTTTCATGAGAACTTTGAATCGGGCAAAGCCGATCACTGGGAACCGACCGATGACAAAGCCTGGAAGATGATTCACCAGGGAGACAATCATGTCTTCAGCCTGACGAAAAAAAGAAGCAAATTCGAGCCCCCCGTGCGTTCGCCTTACAACCGCGCGTTGCTGAAAAACTTTGATGTCAGTGATTTTATTTTCGATGTCAAACTGCAGTCCACGATTCCCGATTATGGACATCGTGACTTGTGCCTGTTTTTCGGATATCAGGATGATGCCCATTTTTATTATGTGCACTTCGGCAAAAAAATGGACGATCATGCCAACCAGATTTTTATCGTCAACGACAAGCCCCGGACGAAGATCTCTACAAAAACTACAGCCGGTACGGACTGGGACGATGAATGGCATCATGCCCGCGTGGTACGGGATACGAAATCCGGTTCGATCAAGATTTATTTTGATGATATGGATGAGCCCGTGATGACCGCCACGGACAAAACTTTCCTGACCGGACGTGTGGGTATTGGCTCATTCGATGACACCGGCAATTTTGATGAACTTCTGCTGTTTGGCAAGCAGGTCAAGTAGCAGGCGCAGGCAGACCGTCTCCAGAGCCGCCCGCATTTCACGGGAATCAAGGCGGTTCTACACCCGTTGTGATGCCTGTACACGTTCGATGTCGCCAGGTCGTGCTTTTCCGCGCACTATCAGACCAGTATTCCCGAAGAAAAATCGTCCGTTCACATGCGAAGTTTTGGGATTATGTGTATATTAGAATTGGCGAGTGTTAGAAACAAAATCGGGAAAAACTGCACTGATGAATAGTGGTTCAAAGTGAAAGTAGCCTGATTTGAGTCAGAAATACCAATTCGAAACAGGCGAACAATATGAGTAAAGCTGCCACCGGTTCAGAGGAAGAAGTTCCCCAGGAATCAACGCTGGAAACGGATATCAAGTCGCTGAAAGAAATCAGTGCAAATTTGAAGATGGATTACAACGGCAACATTTCGCAGGTTTCGTTTTCAGGTTCCAAGCTGGTGGATGCAGGACTGGTTTATCTGGGACGCCTGTCCAAGTTGCGAAAACTGGACCTGTCCGGTTCCAAAGTGACTGATGACGGGATGGTGCATCTCAAGTCTTTAAAGAGTCTGCGTGAGATCACGCTGCATGGGATTCCCGTATCTGACTCCGGCCTGGCAGAATTCAAGAAGCTGTCCAATCTTGAAATCCTGAATCTGTCGCGGACTAAAGTGACAGACGCCGGTTTGAAGCATCTGAAAAGTCTGGACAGCCTGAAAGAACTGTTTCTGACAGGGCTCGAAATTACAGCAGACGGTCTGGCTCATCTATCCGGTTTAAAGAGTCTGGAAACGCTGGGGCTGTCTGAAACACAGATCACAGATGATGCACTGGCTCATCTGAAGACGCTGAAAAAACTGCGTGTCCTGCTCCTGCGCGATACTCAGATTACCGATGAAGGTCTCAAGCAGATTAAAGGCTTGACCCGCCTGCAGCGACTGTGGCTGCGAAATACGCAAATCACGGACGACGGGTTGAAGTATCTGATCAAAATGAAAGATATGGAGTGGCTGGAACTGAACGATACGCAGATCACCAATGCCGGTATTTCCGAGATCAAAGTCCTCGAAAATATCGTGGATATGAATCTGCGGAATACGGATGTCAGTGACAAGTGCATCACGTCTCTCAAAAAGATGAAGAATCTGGGCACGCTGTATATCGACGGTACCGAAATCACTGAAGAGGGAATTGCCAAGCTCGAGAAGAGCCTGCCCTACTGTCGCGTAGAACAATAACCAGAAGGTTCTGGTTCAGGCATAATGGTCTTCTGTGGGAATGGGCTGATCTTCGGTTCCCATGGCATACCCCAGTTCTTCCGGAATGAGTGTCGGTCGATAGCCCAGCAGTTTTTCTGCTTTGCTGAGATCCCAGCGGCGTTTTGAGCTTTCGCCGACAATGGTAATGACTTCGCAGCCCGAGATCTCGGCGGTCAGTGCTTTCTGGTACGCCTGCAGCAGGTCAGGAAAAGGCACCCATTGAGGACGCAGCGGGTGCGTTTTCCAGAGAGGGTGTTCCAGGTCGATCGGCTTGGGAATCCGCAGACAGACGATCGACATGTCATACGCGCGTGCATAATGCTGGCACATGACTTCGCAGAGCTGTTTTGTGAGCGCATACGAACCCACGGGCAGAGGCGTCGCATCCGATTCCACCCATTGCGGCGCTGAGTATCCCAGAACCGTCATCACCGTACTGGTAAAGATAAAGCGTTTCACGCCGGCAGCACGGGCTGCTTCCAGCAGGTTAAACGTGCCTTTCACGTTCACGTCAAAACGTTTTCCGTTTAACTCATCTCCTTCCATCGGGCCTTCGTCAGCCTGTTTTGCCAGATGAATGACAGCATCGATATTTTCCAGCGCCGCGCGGGTTTGTTTGGCGTCTGTCAGATCAAGAGTGATAAACCGTGGATCATCGGCAAGAGGATGAATGTCTGCCAGCACCAGTTCTTCCGTCGATTGCCAGTGCGCGGCGAAATAGCGACCGACATAACCGGCGGCACCTGTTATTAAAACTCGCATCGTGGTTGATCCGTTGCAGGGTGAAGCAGCAAAACAGGGTTCAAGTCAGAGACTCCTGACAGACACGTAAGACGTTACCGCCAATAATTTTCTGTATATCGGCATCAGAGTAGCCACGCTGGACGAGGCCAACCGTAAACAGAGGCCAGTTGGTCCAGGAGACGCTGGTTCGCATTTCGGGAGTCTCCACAAACGGATCGTCGGGCCACAGGCTGCGCCAGGCAGTCCGCGACCGCGGGGCGCGGGGCACTTTTTTACGTTCCAGCGAATTATTGCGCGAGGTATAAGACACGTCAGTTCCAATGGCGACATAGTCGATCCCGAAGTTCTTGACCACATAATCAACATGATCCAGCAGCGCACTGATATCCCCTTTACCGCCCAGGTAGCGGGGAATACAACAGATGCCGATCAGACCATTCGTCTCGACAATGGCCTTGATGACTTCATCGGGTTTACTGCGGATATGTTTGTGGAGGGAGGCGCAGGTCGAATGACTGGCGACGACCGGTTTTTTCGAGACCTGTGCCGTTTCCAGGCTGGTCTGCCAGCCCGAGTGTGCGACATCGGGAATGATGCCCAGTCGATTCATTTCCGCCACGACGGTGCGACCGAAGTCACTCAGACCCGCGTTGGCCGGTTCCGCACAGCCGTCGCCCAGCATGTTGCGACGGTTGTAAGTCATGTGCATCATGCGAATGCCCAACTGGAAAAAGATCCGCATGTATTTCATTTCGTCGGTGGTGGTTTCCCACTGCTGCGTTAAAGGGACGCCGTTTCCTGTCAGGTACAGACAGTGGCGGCCTTCCAGTTTGGCCTGCACGATCTCTTCCGGTGTGACTGCTTTAAAAACAAAGTCGGAGAGCATGTCGGTGGTAAAAGTGAAGCGGGCCAGTCGCTTCATCAGCCGCATGGGGTCCTGCCCTTCTTCGCCCGCGTTTTGAAAGATACAGGTTACGCCGGAAGCATCGAAGGCTTCTTTGAATTCACGTTGCTCGGCGGGATCGGTTACACAGCGGGTCATCGACATGTCTTCCCGCAGGTCCTGGATCTCCGCGGTCGACGCATGGTTGTTAATGGCTTCCGCCAGGCGCTCTCCATCGACGGCCGCGCGGGGTGCAAAGCCGTACGAATCGAAGACGAGCGACTCTGCATGCAGTTCCAGGCCATGTTCCAGCTGTTTCTGACTGGGCTTGAGAATATCAAGTGCGACCTGGCGGGCGTGCAGAATGACTTCGTTCTGAATCGGCTTCGGTATTGTTGAGGGTTTTGCTGATTCCTGCTCGGCGGCGGTGACAGAGTCGGCAGCTGCCAGGCCCAGGCTGGTCGCTGCCAGTGAAGTACCCAGAAAAGAGCGGCGATTGATGGGGGTGCTCATGATGTCTTCCGTTTTCTGTGTTGGAACAAATTGCGGGGGGAGTTTTCAGGCAGGTAGTTTACTTATCATCACAGCCACAACCGCCACTGGAACAGCCGGAGGCGGTAGGCGCTTCATCAACCGGATGAAACACGATCCGCCACGCGTAGTTGGCATTGAGTTCCTGTGCCAGGATTTCCAGCGCCGGCATACGGCTTCCCAGATAATACAGCACGATGGTCTGCTGATCAAACAGTTGTTCGCAGTCGATGATTTCGGTCGGCATGCCCCGTTCCTGAATCAGGGTCTGGCACTCCTGAAAGACGCGCGCTGTCACATCTTCCTGGCTGGATAATGTCGACTGGTCAGCGGGGGTGAATTCGCGGATGATGGTACCGGCGGCAGTCGGTGGTTTTTCCATCTGGCCTGCAGCCGAAAGTATCTCGCCGACTTCTTCTCCGCGACTGGTTTCAATCAGGACGGCAGTCCGGTGTGGATAGTCGTCTTCCGGCTCTGCAGAAAAGTGATCGACCCAGCCCATTGCACCGTAGCGAACCAGAAACAGATTTTCCGGTGGTCCCGGTTCACCAAAGGCATCACCATTTACCATTAACACGCCTGTCTCTACTTTGAGTTCAAAGCGGGTCAGGGAAAAGTCGGGAAAGTCGTGACACTCACCGGTCGCGACATCAAAGTTCCAGTCATGCAGGGGACAGGTCACTTCCGTGCCACAACCTTCGCCTTCAATCAGGGACGCGCCCTGATGCGGGCAGGAATTATCGATGGCGTAAAAAGTGCCCGGCTGATCTCCCTCTGCAACATGGAACACGGCGATCTCGGTTCCTTGGACGGTATATGCTTTACGCGTGCCGGGAGAAATTTCATACGCGTTTCCCAGCGGAATCCAGTTGGTCATTCAGTTCACCAGTAATAAAAACGGTCAGTAAGACGATGGTTGTCTGTTTCAGTTTATTATATGCTCAAAGGGTAATCATACCGTTTTATCATCAAAGTTTCTTCCCGGAGTGAAAAATCAGCATGGCTGTACGACATATTTTACTGGACATGGATGGCGTGATTTCCGATTTCATGGGTGCCATTCTGGAATTACATGATCAGGGGCATCTGCTGGAACAGTGGCCTCCCGGTGAACGCAACTACGCGGGCGTACTGGGAATGACAAAAGATGAATTCTGGAAACCCGTCGATTCTGTGGGCGGACGCTTCTGGTCGGAGTTTCCTCCCTACCCCTGGCTGGAGGAACTGCTGGCTCTGCTGAAACAGACGGCTCCCATTACGATCAGCACATCCCCCAGTCGCAGTGCCGCCTGTGCTTCTGCGAAAGTCGAATGGCTCAGACAGCATTTTCAGGAACCCCTGTTCATGGACTTTATGATCGGTACGCAGAAATATCTGCTGGCAAAACCAGATGTCGTGTTGATTGACGATCAGCATAAGAACGTCGACCTGTTCCGGGAGCATGGCGGGCAGGCGATTCTTTTCCCTCAGCCCTGGAATGAAAATTATGCCATCACCGACCGCATCGGTTACGTAAAATCAGAGCTGGAAAAAATGGTGTAAGCCGTATAAGCGTCGATCTTCAGGAGCGGATAAGTGTACACGCGATCCGTTTTCTGTGATATGGGGTAGTTTTTGCCACTCAGAGAAGGTATCCTAAGACGTGTTTCATAAATAAAGTTGTTAAATGATAGTTGACGATTAGGAAATATAAGAGACAATATATACTTGCAGGCACGAGGAAGCGCAACGATGAGTGCTCACGAGTTGCTTTTAAATGTGCCTGCAGCCCTGCCTATACTTTCCTCGTAGCACTGATTACCGCCAAAACCGCATTGCGTCTCCTACCTTTTGAATTGGGATAGAACAACGAGATGAAATCTCTTCTCTATCATTGTCTGGCTTGTCTGCTGCTGTGTTCCGCCGTTTCTGTGCGGGCCGCTGAGAATTCGCAGCAAAGTGTGAAGGTCTATCCTGAAAAAGTACAACTGACGGGCCAACGCGCACGACAGCAGTTACTGGTGACAGGCGTCAATAATAAACAAAGCATCGACCTGACACGCGAAGTGCAGTTTCAGTCAGATCAACCCGCTGTGATTCAGGTGAATGCCGCCGGCGTGATCGAACCCGTCTCGAACGGAACGGCGACCGTAACGGTCACCGATGGTGCTGTAAAAATCAAAGTGCCCGTCGAAGTCAAAGATTTCGATAAGCAGCCGTTGCTTGATTTTGAACGCGATGTGCATCCGCTGTTTTCCCGATTCAGTTGCAACAGTGGTGCGTGTCATGGAAAACAACGCGGTCAGGGTGGATTTCAATTGTCGATGTTCGCCTTCGATCCTGAATTTGATTACGGTGCATTAACGAAGGAATCACGGGGTCGCCGTGCTTCACCCCTGGCTCCCGATCAGAGCCTGGTGCTGCTCAAAGGAGCCGGCAAGATTCCGCACGGCGGTGGTAAAAAGCTGCCGGAAGACAGCAAATACTACAACATCATCGAACAGTGGATTGCGGAAGGTGCCACGCGCGCCGTCACTGAGGCACCGAAGCTTGTGAAGATCTCGGCGGAACCGACCGAGCGGATCATGCAGCCTGAAACAAAACAGCAGATGGTGGTGACCGCGTATTATAATGATGGGTCCACCCGCGATGTGACGGACCTTGCCGAATACATGTCGAGCGAAAGTGTGTATGTTTCCGTCGATGAGCACGGACTGGTGACCGCGGGTTCGCTGATGGGTGAAGCCTCGATCATGGCCCGCTACATGGGAAAATTCGCTTCCCTGAGCGTCACCATTCCTTCTGATAATACAGTCCCGGACAGCTTCTACGCCAGGCTGCCTCGCAATAATTTCATTGATGGTCTGGTCTGGGACAAATTGAAGAAATACGGACTGAAACCTTCTGAACCCATTGACGATGCCACTTATCTGCGTCGCGTTTCCATCGATGTCATCGGTCGAACCCCGACAGCGGAAGAAGCCCGGGCATTTCTGCAGGATCCTTCTCCCAACAAACGGGAACGGCTGGTCGATTATCTGCTGGAACAGCCCGAGTTCGGCGATCACTGGGCCAACAAGTGGGCTGATCTCCTGCGACCCAATCCGTATCATGTGGGGATCAAGACCGTCTTGAGTTATGATGCCTGGATTCGCCAGTCGTTTCACCAGAACAAACCCCTCGATCAGTTCACGCATGAATTGCTGACCGCCCAAGGGGGCACGTGGCACAACGGTGCGGTGACCATGTTCCGTGATCGTCGCAAACCCGAAGAGCTCACTACAATTGTCAGTCAGCTCTTTCTGGGAATTCGACTGAGCTGTGCCCAGTGTCATCACCACCCCAACGAAGTCTGGGGTCAGGAAGATTTCTACAGTTTCGCGGCCTACTTCGCCAAAATCGGCCGTAAAGGCCGTGGGATCTCGGCCCCGATTTCCGGTTCAGAAGAGCAGATTTTCACAGCGAATTCCGGCAGCGTGCGTCATCCGCTGACCAATGAAGTCCTGCCACCCCGCCCCCTGTTTGGCGAAGTGCCTGAGATTAAAGAAAATCAGGATCCACGCGAAATACTGGCAGACTGGATTATTTCACCCCAGAATCATTTCTTCGCCGAAGTGAATGCCAACCGCGTCTGGGCCGATCTGATGGGACGCGGTATTGTCGAACCGATTGACGACTTCCGAGAAAGCAATCCTCCGTCCAACAAGCCGCTGATCAAAGCGCTGGGCAAACATTTCCGGGAACAGAAATTCGATTTAAAGAAATACATCAAGACGATTGTGACATCTCATGTTTACGCACTGAGTGCTTTACCCAACGAAACCAACGTGAGTGATACGCGAAACTATTCGCGGCATTATCGTCAGCGTCTGCGTGCAGAAGTTCTGCTGGACAGCGTCAGCGAAATGATCGGCGTGCCCGACTCATTTTCAGCCATGCCCGAGGATTCAACGGCCAAGCAGATCTGGACACACCGCGTGAGTTCGGTATTCCTTGACTCCTTCGGCCGTCCCGATCCCAACCAGGATCCGCCCTGCGAACGCACGGCTGATACTACTGTCGTGCAGGTCCTGCATATGATGAATTCCCGTGACCTGTATGCCCGCATTCAGTCTAAAAACGGCAACAGCGCCGCATGGGCCAAGAGTAAAATGACGCCCGATCAGATCGTAGAAGAAATCTATCTGACGGCTTATTCACGTTATCCGACCATTGAAGAAAAACGACTGGGGCGCTCCCTGTTTGAAAAGGAAGGGGCTGACCGACAGCAGGTTATCGAAGACCTGATGTGGGCACTGCTCAATACACCGGAATACCTTTTCAAAAACTAAAGCTCCCCTGCTCCACCAGGAATCATTGTTTGACATCACTACCAACAGGATCAGAAATGATGAATGTTTCAAAGAATTGCAATGGAATCACACGACGAAATTGCCTGCAGCTAGGCCTCGGTGCCATGACCGGTCTGGGAATGGTAGACTTACTTCGCCTGCAGTCCCAGGCCAAAGGCACTGCTGCTCCGGGTCCGAAAGCCACCGCGAAGAGCGTAATCCTGATCTGGATGGACGGTGGTCCTTCGCACTATGAATCCTTCGATCCCAAACCGGAAGCACCGATTGAAGTTCGCGGCGAATTCAACCCGATTTCCACGAAGGTTCCCGGCGTCCAGTTTTCGCAGCATATGACGCGTCTGGCATCGATCTTCGATAAATGCTCGGTCATCCGATCCATCCGCCATAACCAGGGGAACCACGGGGCCGGTAACCATTACATGATGACCGGTGCTCCACCGCGAATTCCAGTCGGCTGTGGCGCGTTTGTAAGCTTCCATCCCAGCATGGGCTCCGTGGTTGCACATCAGAAACCAACAACCAACAATCTGCCCGCCTATTTCTCCATGCCCCGCATGTCACGTTCCGGCGGACCGAACTTCCTGGGAGCCAAGTACGCCCCGTTTGTGATGTCGGACAATCCGAATTCATCCAACTTCCGCGTGCGGGACCTGTCTCTTCCCAGTGGTCTCACCGACACTCGCTATCAAACTCGCCGCGATCTGCGTCAGCAGGTCGATCAGCTGAAGCGCATCCGGGACGAAGTCGCCGGCGATCCGGTGCTCAGCCTGGATGAATACTATGAGCAGGGCTATAGCCTGGTCGCTTCCACCGAAGCACAGAAGGCCTTTGAAATTGATCGCGAGTCCGACGAGTTACGCGATAAATACGGTCGAAACTCATTCGGTCAACGTGCCCTGCTGGCTCGTCGTCTGACCGAAGCCGGCGTGCCATTCGTCACCTTGTACGAAGGGGGCTGGGACAATCACGGCAGTCTGTTCAAGACGTTCCGTGGTCGCATGCCTTCCTTTGAAAACACCATCGCGACTCTGATCGAAGACCTGGACGAACGCGGTCTGCTGGATACGACCATGGTACTGGCACTGGGTGAATTCGGTCGTACACCGAAAATCAATCCCGGCGGCGGTCGTGATCACTGGTCCAACGCGATGTCCGTCCTGATGGCCGGCGGCGGAACACCCGGCGGACTCGCTCTCGGAGCGACCGACAAAGCCGGTTACTCCGCTGTTGAACGCGTGCTTTCGCCGGAAAACTTTGTCTCGACCATCTACACAAAGATGGGCATCGACCCTGACAAAATGCTCTACACACCGGAAGGTCGTCCGTCGCATCTGGTCAGCGACCCGACACCGATTCCGGAACTGTTTGCATAAACTGCCACCTTCTGACTGAGAATGAGATTACCGATGTTGTCTACCGCTCGGATTCTGCCCGCTGTTGTTTCGATGGCATTGGTTCATGGTCTGTTTTCAGAAGTGAAGGCCGCGCCTCCCAGCGTGAATTATCTGAACCCCGCAGGCGGTCAGGTGGGACAGAAGGTCGAAGTCAGCGTTAATAAAACACTGGGCACTGCACCGGTTTCCGTCTGGACTTCGGCTCCCGGGTTGACGATTACGATCCCGGAGAAACCCGCTAAGGGTAAGGAAAAACAATTCACCGTCCAGATCGATGCCGCTGCCAAGCCCGGTTTGTACTGGCTGCGTTTTCACAATGCGGAAGGGGCTTCTGAAATCCGACCGTTCCTGGTGGGTACACTTCCCGAACAGGCCGAAACGGAGCCCAATGACGATCTGGAACATGCCCAGAAATGCGAACTGCCAGGCGTGACCATCAATGGCGTGCTGGCCAAAAGTGGTGATGTTGACATCTACCAGGTAAAATTAAAAAGGGGTCAGACCCTGATTGCATCGCAGACTGCGAACGAACAGCTGGGTTCACCCATGGATGGCCTGCTGCAGATTCTCAATCATCGAGGCACCGTGCTGGAGCAGATGGAAGATACCCTCTGGTTTGATCCGCGGATTGTCTTTACCGCGCCGGAAGACGGAACCTATTACGTACGCACGTTCGCATTTCCTGCGGATCCCAACAGCACGATTCGTTTTGCGGGCGCTGCTTCTTACATTTACCGTTTGACGCTGACGACAGGGCCGTTCGTCGACCATAGTCTGCCACTCGCCTGGCATCCTGCTGCCGCGGCTCCGGTGGCATTGGAAGGCTGGAATCTGCCTGATGATTTAAAATCGCTGTTACCCGCGATGACTGACTCGAAAACGCAGGCGCTGCTCAGCCACCCGCAACTGGGAAACTTGTTGACGATCCCGTTGAGTAAGACTCCGGTTATTCTTGAAACCAAAGAGAGTCAGGCTGAGAAGGGCCAACTGTTGACGTTACCGGCGACGGTTACCGGTAAAATTGCCGAGCGGAAAGAGATCGATTCCTACCGTTTCGCAGCGAAAAAAGGGGACAAGCTGACGTTCAAAGTCGACACATATATGCTGGGTTATCCCCTGGATGCTTACATCAAGCTGTTTGATGCGAAAGGCAAACTGCTGAAAGAAGTGGATGATGCCCGCCGGAATTATTATGACGCCCAACTCGATTATGGGATTCCTGCAGACGGCGAATATCGGCTGGAAGTGACCGATCGATTTCAATATGGCGGCTTTCGTTATGTGTACCTGTTGTCGATCCAGCCTACCGAAGCCGACTTCTCGCTGCAGACCACCGAAGAGCAATACACGCTGACCGCCGGCGACAAGCCACTGGAAATCGAAGTGACTGTGAATCGCCAGAGTCCGCGGTTCAACGATGACATTGAAATCAGCGTGGCTGGGTTACCCGCAGGGGTGACGTGTGAGCCTGTGGTTTCCAAGCTGAAAGAGAAGACCGAAAAAGCGGTGAAGCTGAAGCTGGAAGCGAAGGCGGATGTCGTATTTCAGGGCCCGCTGGAAATCAAAGGAGTGAGCCTGAAAGACAAGACGCAGGTCCACACGCCGACCGCTGTCATCAAAGGCATCAGCCCCAAACGCAACACCGCCCGCCCCAAACCCGATCTCGAACTGCCTTACCTGTGGTTGACGATTAAGAAGAAGTAGGGTTTCGTCGCGACGGTTTTGAAAATCGATTTTGTTTTTTCTACCACAAAAAACACGAAACCACACGAAAGAAAAAAATGGGTAGGCCCGAATAAAATTCGGGCCGAGCGCAGCGAGCGGGAGGTTGCGGCTATCGTGTTTTGTTCAGAATTGGGCTTCTTATACTACCCGGGCACGGCCGGACGAGCCGGACCGTGGCACACGGAAAGGTTTCCTGTATTTGATGTGACTCCCGATTGTAGCAGCCGTCCGTGTGCCACCGCTCGGCTTGACCGACGGTGCTGGCTTAACAAGGTACAATACTCTCGAAACATCTAACAGTAGGGGCGGGGCCCATGTGCCCACCCGTCTGTTGAGGTTCGTTTGTTATTTAGAGTGAACGGGACCCGATAAAACTTCATAGGGCAACCAGCAAACGCCTCCACTCTGCGGGTCGCCACATCGGGCGACCCCTGCGAAGGGAATTTCGAAAGCGGCAACCAGTCACTTCAGCTGTTTGATCATTTCCTGGGCTTTGGCTTCGAAAATGGCCTGCCATTCGGGGGCCAGCATGCAGTCGCTGTCTTCCTGGGCACCGCCGACGTTTTTCAGTTGCTCGGCAGTCGGGGCATAATAGTTGTAGCCGTTGGTGTAGCCGGCGACGAACGTGTTTTCGAACGGGGACTTTTTCTTGATGTTCAGACCGATGTTGACGGTCAGCTCTGCGGGGAAGGTGATCATGCGGAAGTCGCCGACCTTGATGGCGAAGATTTCCGCATCGAGGGTTTTGCCGGCGGCCTGGTTACGGGTCTGATGTTTATTGAGCAGCGCCAGGTTGGCTTTGTTGCGGGTCATCTTTTCCATCTTGTAAACGTTATTGATGTAGCGTTCCATGTTCGCGCGGTTCTCTGCGTCGAGCTTGGCCAGACCGTCGCGGCCCAGTTTCTTTTCCAGCAGATAACGATGTGAGTAGTACGAAGGGTGTTCGTCGTAGAGTTTGTATTTGACGATCAGAGGCAGAAACGTTTTGAGATTCAAGCTGGTTCCCTGTAGTGAATTCAGCAGCTGTTCCTGTTCTTTTTTGAGTGACTCAATCCGCGTGGCATTGTTGGATCGGGGAAGCGTCAATGTTTCATTCAAGACGGTCAGGTCACTGTTGTCGGTGCACTTGATCTTGCGGATTGCTTTGAGCGCGCTGAGTCCCAACTGGTTGCCCAGGGTTTCGGCGTCGCGGGGATTGTCGACGTCTTTGTATTGCGCGGGGTTGATATCGCCGCCACAACCCTGCACGAACAAAGCGATGGTGCCATCACTGAGGTTGTCTTCGATCACCTGCGAAGCGAAGCCGCTCATGTCGGCGGTGTTGCCTTTGCTGGGAACACCCTGGATTGGATGGACGGCGAAGTTATACACGACGGCGAGTGTCTCGCCATTTTTCTTCTCGAGTTTCAGGATACCAATCTCGGGATCGATGGGGCCGATTTTCGCGACTTCTTCATCGGGAGGAAGTGCGTAGGCATGGCGGACGTCGGCTTCTTTACCGTTTTTGAGGAACAGCCGCCGGTTTTCCATCACGCGGTCTTCGTGACCGGTGCCGACACCGACGTTGACGGGAACCAGATTTTTCGCAGCGTCCTTGATGGCTTTGATGGTGCGTTCTTCAACGTCAGCACAGACAATCCCGTGACAGTGGCTGGCGTTGACCATGATGTTTTCGGGTTTGATTTTCAGATCGCGTTCGATCTGTGACCGCACATTGCCCAGGTATTCATTGGTGATGGAACCGATTTCGCCAATGGCGACAGCATCAACGGTTACGATGGCAGCAGTATTGTCGCCGTCCTTGATGACCAGTGCTTTCACAAACAGGGGATCATTGACGGGGACGTTCCGATTGGTGATGTCCACCTTGGCAGCGCCCGCCATCAAATCGCCGGCAGCTGCGAGTGCCGGGGTGAGCAGGCTGGTCAGAGTCAACAGCAGCAGTGTAACGGTCAGTCTGTTGAACGAGCGGGATACAAGGGGGCGAGCGATTTTGTGAATGCGGTGCATGGTGTCCTGTTTTCTGAAACGGGTAGTAGTCAATCTAAATCAGATCAGTCAGAGACGGGAAAAGCGACTCCAGTTCTCTCCAGTTTAACTGGAGCGTTCACTGAGCGGGACCCGTTCTTTGAGAATATTGGGGAGAAAGAGAAATCTCTGATCTCCAGGCTGCGGGAGTTGGCTATTTCAAATCGAAGTCGTGGCTGCTTTCACCTTCAGAGACATCTGCTTTGAGATCGGTTGTGGAAGAACCAAGATATTTTTTCGGGACCTGTGACAGGCCTTTATTGCTTTGTGCCTGGGCGGGAGTGAATTCACTGGGCATAGAGATAAATACACTGTAGGAACCCGCGGGAATCGGTCCGTCCAGGGTGAAAGAGCCCTCTTCCGTCAGATCGCCGCCGGCACTGGCGCCCAGTTGCTCGGAAATAAAATTCACGCGGCAATTGCTCAGTGGCTGACCTTTGAGGGTGACGGTTCCGCTGACGGTTCCCATTGGTTTGGAGGCCACCGTTGTGCCACCACAGCCGGTCAACAGTGTTACTGTCAGCACCGCGAGACAGCAGAGGGCACTGTTACGGAGTTGGAGAAAAGTTCTGAAGGAAGCAGGTATTAAAGTCAGCATGCGGAAGTCTCCCGGTTTTTTGTGATCAGACATCACATTGAATATGAGCGTCAGGTTCTGGAGTACACACAGCCAGCAGTGGACCGGCTGTGTGTTTCCATTCGTAAATTAATCGGGAATTAAAATTCGCCGAGTACTTTCCCGTCCTGAATGGCGCCCAGCGCCAGCAGGGTGTTGAAGTCGATATTATCCGAGAGGAAGCGGACGGCTCCATCAGCCAGCAGTGCATGTACGCCCCCGACGTGGAATGATGTGAGCGGACCGTTGTTGAATCCTGCGCCCGTGTATGCGGGTTTGGTTTTGGGATTGGGAGAATAACGAATGGTGACAACCCCTCCGCCGCCATATCCCGATCCGCCACTGGTGGAGACACCGCGATGCCCCGACCAGCCGCCCGATAGATTTTTACGGTAGTCGACATTGGCGATGAGGCCGGAATCTTCACCGACCATGATGGTGTTGGAAGTTCCGTCGGTGCAGTCACGCATCAGAACGGATTTGCCAATCTGCAGCATTCCGTTTTGTGCCATCACACCATAATACGTGTTGTCGACGGCATTGGTGTTGAAGGGTGCGGCTGCCGTGTAAGCGCCTGCGATGCCTACGTAGTCCATGGTCATTCCCAGGTCTCCATTAGACTGACCGGGAGAAATACCGTTGGCTGTCCCGGCGAAAAATGGATCTGTAGCACTGGATGGACATTTGAAGGGAGTGACCAGTGCGTTATTCAAGGCTTCATTCGAGCCGGCGCCGGTTCCGTATCCACCATCACCGGTCCAACCGTTGTAAGTGTTGTAACCGCGTCCGTTTGCCGGAGTCTGTGTCAGACTGTTATAGAGATTGGCCTGATCCATATAAGGCAGGATCGACACGCGCCAGTTGGCCTGGTAAATGGGGACCTGGGCACCAATGGGAAACGTACGGAAGGCGTCATGATAATTATGAAACGCCAGTCCAACTTGTTTCAGATTGTTTTTGCAGGCACTGCGGCGGGCAGCTTCACGCGCCTGCTGAACTGCCGGTAGTAATAAGGCGATGAGGATGGCGATAATGGCGATCACCACCAGTAATTCAATCAGGGTAAATGCTTTTCGTTTCACGAGACCACGTCCTTTTCTAAAATTTATAAACCAAATCAGCTGGTTAAAAAATGAACTTTCAGGTTATCGTAGAGCGCAGTATTACAAGAAGCCGACGGGCAATACTTGTGTCGTAACAGGTTTGATGAACACCGGGCCTGTCAGGGGCCCATGCAGGAGGGATGAAATTGACTTTGAGTCAACATCACAATCAAGGCGGCAGGACGCCTGCAGGAAACGTGAAAAACTTCAGTAGTCATTCCACTTTACACTGAGATCAGTCATTGAACATGTCTTATCAGACAGAAAGATTTCACTATCGGACATGTTTGAACAATCAAAAAAGATTGGTCTATCTTATTTGAGGACAGTCGTTTATGGTTTTGTTAGCTTTATTGTGATAATTAACCTGTTGAGGGGTGTTCCATGTAGGTTATAATCTGGTCCCCTGCTCTGGCTGTGAAATCGGAATACACGGCTGGAACAAGTCCTGCCAGGTAATGAAGCGCGTTCGCATCCCATGATCGATCAAATCAAGCCGGGCTCTCCTATGCACTCTAAAACTTCCATCAGTGATAAGCCTCGAATGCAGCCTTTTCTCCAGCGTGACACCAGTCTGGATTATGAGAAGGCGGACCTTTCCTATTACTTACCTTCCGCACGTCCGCAGCGGCTGGAATCACTCAGACAGAGCTGGAGTTATCTGGCTTACTACCATCAGACCCCTGGACCATTCGCACGATTTACCTCGGGACATTTTCCCGCGGGTACGACCACCCAGAAGCATAATCACGCGGTGATGGCCATGCATGGGAGTCTGCAGGGGCCGTTAACGTTGAAGACACCCACGGGTGACTATCATCTCGATGCGGGTGATTTCTGTATGATTGGTCCGGGTGTGGATCATCACTGGTCGAATGAAGGACCGCATACCGCATCGACGGTCGCCTTCCTGATTGATCTGGAGCGGCTGGGAGACTGGCCGGAAGAATCGGGAATCGCTGAAGCGTGCCGGGAATTAGAGACGCTGGTGACCGGCGTGCATCGGATCAGCTCGGCGGGTAATCCTGATCTGCAGCATGCGTTCTGGCGGATGGCAGACCAGTTGGTTGCCGAACACGCGCATCGCAAGATTCAGCTGACCAGTCGTCTGCTGGTTTTTCTTTCGCTGGTTCTGGAGCACCTGGCACCCGCGGTAGAGTTGGACTCTGAAGATGACGTTGCATTACAGATTCGGCGGTTGCTGTTGAATCGGGTGAATGATCGCCTGACGATTCCAGAAGTGGCCCGTGAACTGCACGTGAGCCCTACACTGGCAAAAACCGTATTCCGCAAAACGTATGGCTGCGGAATCATGGCGTATTTCAACGAATTGAAAATCTGGCAGTCCAAGCGGATGCTGGGTAACCCGTCGATGACCATCGACCAGATCAGTCGCACGCTCGGTTTTTCTTCGCCGGCTTATTTCACGCGCACGTTTCGAAAACTGACGGGTGTCACCCCGAGTGACTTTCGCAGCAAACGCGGTCAGACTGGCATATGTTGAAACAGTAACTGCAGAATGGCTTACTGGGCTGCCAGGTCAGGTGGAGCGAGCTGGCTGGTGAACTCGTGATACGCGTCTCTCATCTTTCCGCGGGCTTCGTACAAGAGGCCGTTATGGGTACCGAGTTCAATTTTTACGAAGCGTTTGGGAATGCCGGACGCGGAATTTTCGGGAGCGGCTGCGAATAACTTTTCGCCCAGTTCAAACGGGACGATGCGATCTGCCGTCCCGTGAATCATCAGGATGGGACAGGTGATGTTTCCGATGAGCCGCTGATTGGGGTACCGATCCCACAATAACAGGCTGACGGGAATCCAGGGAAAGTGACTGGAGGCGGCATCGACCAGGGAGCTGAAGGTGGAGCGGAGAATCAGCCCTGCCGGCGGTGTATTCTGGTCGCAGAGTTCGCTGGCCAGCAGAGTGGCAACGCCGCCGCCCAGCGATTCTCCAAACAGAATGATGCGCGAGGGATCAATTTTGCGATCGCGGACGGCGTACTTCCAGATCGCGCGGGCGTCCTTGAGCAAGCCGGTCTGGCTGGGGCTGCCCGGGTTTTCGGCGTAACCCCGGTAGTCGAAAGCGAAGACATGCAGATTCAGACTGGCCAGCAGGCGGTAGTCTTCCATGCGGTGCATGCGATTACCGCCGTTACCGTGCAGGAAAATGACAACGGGTTGCCCTTTCTCCAGCTCGGCATCGCAGGCACTTTGATCCGAACAGGCGACCTGGCCGGCGAGGATGTGCCAGCCTTTGAGTTCCAGACCGTCTTCGGTGGTGGTTTGGATTTCGTGGACCACGCCGAAGGGCCCATTGGCCTGATCAACGGATAAAGAGGAGACGCGCGTGGGTTGATAGATGAGCCAGCGTTGAGCCAGCATCAGCAGAATCAGCAGGAATACATAAAATGCGGACACCCGCCAGAGATAATAAACAAGCATTTGTTTCCCCGTTTGTGGTTTCTCAAACATCTTGCGCGGTAAGGGGACCAGCCAGGGCAGGCAGCGTTTCCAGGCTGGTTGTGATTTCGTATTCATGAGTCATTACCTGGAAGTGAAGAAAGGAAATGATTTTGTATTTTATTCTAGAGCGTATCACATTTAACCATAGCGTCTCACAATCTAGTATACTCTGTCCAAATGGCCCTGGAGACGCTACAGTAAAACTGGACACAGTCTAGCTGTTCTGAAGGTAAAAACCAGTGGGATCTGTCGCCCGGTTTGATATGATGTCAGCCGCTGATTGTGTTTCTTTAGAATGGTTCGTGTTCTCCCAGAGGTCTCTCATGTCGCCACGTATGCTCATTGTCTGTTTTCTGCTCTGTACTTCGCTGATCCCGCTGCGCAGTTCTTTCTCGATGGAAGAAAAAAAATCGTTCCCTGATCCGGTGGAAAAGCAGATTGAAGGCTGGACCGTGGATGTGGACCCACAGTTGTTTTCGAAAGAACATGCCGAAGAGGGGGAAAAAGCGCTGGATGCGCTTGCCAATCATCTGCAGCGGGTGAAATACATTGTACCGCCGGAACGGGTGGTGGCGTTGCAGAAGTTTCGGATCTGGCTGGATCTGCAGCATGCGGAGCTGGATAAAATGCAGTACCATCCCAGTCGCGGCTGGCTGGAGGCGCACGGCTACGATCCACGCCTGGCGCAGCATGTGCATATTCCCGTCGCCCGGCAGTTGCTCAATCGCAATATGTGGGCGCAGCATCCGTATGTGGTTCTGCATGAGCTGGCGCACGCCTATCACGACCAGGTTTTGAGCTTTGATCAGGCAGAAATTGTCGCGACCTTTGATGCGGCGAAGCAGGCAGGCATCTACGAGAGTGTGCTCTGTCATACGGGAATCAAAGTCCGACATTACGGTTTGAACAACCACAAAGAATATTTCGCCGAATCGACCGAAGCGTATTTTGGCGTCAACGATTTCTACCCCTTCGTCCGCGCCGAACTGAAGCAGCACGACCCTGCCATGTTTGCACTGCTGGCGAAAATCTGGGGACCGGTGCCTTAGCCTGGGTGGTGATCGGGAAATCATGTCACGTGTGAGAAAAGACGAACTCATTAATCGTTTCTGTTGTCCATTTAGAAAGACCTGATCTGCTTATCTTCTCTCCAGTAGTTTATCTGCTAGGGACCGTCTCATTTTAATCGTGCTGGAATCTTCAATGAAACTGTCTGCAGCTGCCTCGAAAGTTGTGTATCAGCTCGCTGCGAGTGAGCGCGGGCAGTCGTGGTTTCGCCAGATTCTGGGGAGCAGGGATGTCTCTGGATTACTGCGGAAGCTGGGGGAATTGAACGAACCGACGGCACTGCCTTACGTGGCTCAATTTCTCAGCAGCGCTGATCGGGAAACGAGGGCCGCAGCGCGGGAGACCGTTGCTGCCCTGCTGGAGCAGATTTCCGCCTGGGATTTGCTGGCGCTGGAAGAACAGTCCTTGTGGTGGAATGCCAGCGATCGAATTCAAAACCGGTCGCGGATTCAACCCGCCGACGTATCTGCGATCGCGGGGAATCCGGATCAACGGGAGTACGCTGCGGTTTTGAGTCTGCTTTCATTTCACAAAAATGGCTATGTGCGGCAGGAGGCAGTACGGCTGTTGGCAGAGATCGATAGAAATGAAGTTTTGCCCTGTCTGGTGATCAGACAGAATGACTGGGTCAAACCGATTGCCGAAGCAGCACAAAAGGAAGTCAGACGGCGCCTGCAGGAAGGTCCCATCTGTGTCAGTCATTCGTTGCTGGAACTGATCTTTCAGATGGAGACCTGGAGCAGATACGATCATAGGCCCATGATCGGAGACCTGGTCAAGCGGTTGCTGGAAGAAGAACAGGATCGAATTTTAGAACAGCAGATTCTGGAACTAACGGTCGATGCGAAACTGGGACGCAGCATCGTACGCTATGCGCTATCCTATCTGAGAAGTCCCACTGAGCGACTTTTGTTATATGGTTTGATTTCGAAAGATCCTGTCATTCGCTATCAATGCTGTCGTGGTCTGAGAGCGTTGCCCGTTGAAGCGAGTGAGGTGCTGCCCCTTCAGGATCGTATGCTGTTCTTAGAGCGTCTGACCATCGATCCGTTTCAGCCGGTGCGCAGTGAAGCGTTTCGACAGTTGGCGGCATTAGACCCTGCGAATGCCGTCACGACGTGGGAGGCTGCTCTGCTGGATCGGAGTCGCAGCATTCAGGAAATGGCCTGTTATTATCTGAACCAGATTGATCCCGGACATGCGGTGCAGTTTTATCGTGATGCGGTTATGCAAAATCCGGAGTCGCTACCGGCCATTGAAGGGCTGGCGGCGGTGGGAGAAGCAAGCGATCTGGAATTTCTGCGCACCCTGTTCGAGCACCCCTTTTCGAGTCGACGTTGTGCCGGTATTCGCGCGGTGGTGCGGCTGCTGCAACGTGATGCGATTTCGGAAGTGCTGCCTTTCCTCTGCGACAGCAGCCCGCGGGTGGTCCGCACTGCGGGCAAGTCATTGCGTCCCTGGATCACACAGATTGCCAGCGAAGATCTGCTGGCAGTGGTATTGAAAGCGGATACGCTTTATGCACGCAGCTATGCCTGTGAGCTGCTGGCTGAACAGGGAAAATGGTCGAGTTTTCCCTGGTTGCTGGAAGCTGTCGTGCATTCCGAGCCGGAAACAGCAGCGGTAGCGGCGGCGATGATTCAGAGCTGGTGCAGCGCCGGGCAAAGCTACCGTGTCTTCACGCGCCCCTCGGCGGAAGAAAGGGTGAAGATTGGAGAAAAGCTGGCCCGATTTCAGTCTCAGGTTCCTGAGCAACTGGTTCAGCAGATCGAACGCGAACTGTCACTGTATTCTTGAGAATCGCAGTGATTGCTCTGTGATGTCTGGTACTTCGAATTACAATAAAAAAGTGTGCTCTTTTTCTCAGTGAGTCCGTTTTAAACAAGGTGGTGGCCATGCGTTGCATTTTCTGTTCGGGTCTGATGTTGCTGGTCGCGGTGTCAATGCTGTCGGGCTGCTCCTTTAATGTCAGCGTGAATGCTGAGAGTGAAACGGACATGGGCTCGCATCATGTGGTGGTCAAGCCGGGGAGTGCGATGACGTCCAGTACTTCCGCTACGTTTGGGGATGATGCTACCTATACTTTCAGTTGTGGCAAAGTCACAGTCAAAATCGAGAACGAAATCTTGGTAGTGAATGATCTGAGCTATGGCATGCTGGAAGAGGGGCAGTCGATTGAAATCGATCACGGCAAGGTCTTCGTCGCGGGACAGGAGCGGACGGGGAAACCGGTTGAAGCACCAGATCAGGGTGAACCGGTAAAACAGGATGTGAAATAACAGTCGGCACCCGCGTGGATGAAAACGAAAGGAATCGGAATTGCTGGTGCTCTCGCGAAAGACGGGCGAAAGCCTGCTGATCGATGATTTCCAGGTCACTGTGGGCTGGATTCGCTTCAATAAGGTGCTGCTTGTGGTCAGTGGAGTCGGAGAAATGCTGCCGGTGCAGAATATTCTCTACATGAACGAAACGATCAAGGTATCCCCCGACATCGAAATCGTAGTGGTTCAGATTCGAGATGAGAAAGTCCGTCTGGGAATTACTGCACCGCCGGGAACCGATTTCGCGCGGCTTTGACCGGTGAGAAGTTACAACCAGGGGTGGCTGAAGACAACCGGAGGTTGTGAGCGAAACCTGCTTCATCGTTGTTGAATTTAAATTTCTTATTGATATCAGCTGGTTTTGATCTGGTAGTAATACTTTATCAGATTCGGTTGAGTGAGCTGCAACCTCCTGCTCGCTGCGCTCGTACCGGATTGCATCCGGTATCACCCTTTTTTTTTGAATTGATCATATGTTATTGCATTGAATGTGTTTCGAGCATTCTTTTTTAACCCCGAAAAACACGAACGGACACGAAAACATCTGAACGGTGGGAGTCACAACCAGGGGTGGCTGCGGATGTAATCCGGGGTTGTTGAAGACAACAGGATGTTGTGTGTGAAACTATCTTCATCCAGGTTGAATCTGGTATTTTTATTGATAGCCGGTGTTTGATTTCGATCAGGTGGGAAACGGGATCAGTTTTGAATGAGTGAGCTGCGACCTCCTGCTCGCTGCGTTCGTACCGAATTTCATTCGGTACCACCCTTTTTTGTTTTCGTGGTAGTTAATTCCCCAGTTCCAGCCTTTAGAAGCAGGCGTAGTTGATACCAGTCTTGGGAGCAGAACCGGGGCTAACGCCCTTCGGCTAATTATGAATGTTTTACCGTTCATCAGTGACAGATAATGAAACACGCATTCCATCTTCAGTGGTGCGGGGTTTTCAGCTGGTTCTGTGGGTGTCTTTCAGTAATATTCATCGGGTGACTGTTCGCGTTCTCTGATGACGCGCTGGCGGGTTGCTTCGAGTTCTTCGCTGGACATGTTGCGGATGACTTCCGGGGTGAGCTTGCGGAGCCAGGCTTTTTTGCGGGAAGTCGCTTTGGTGTCGAGACCCAGCAGGCGGTCGATACGTTCGCGGGCGCGGAGTCGGTCCCGTTCGGTGGCTTTCGGGCTGTCGATCACGGAGCGATAGAAGTAGAGGGAATCGGCGCGGTGCTGTTCCAGGCTCTGCTCGACTTCTTTCAGCATTTCGCGGCGGGCACGGGTGAGGTAACGTTCGACAGAACGACGGCTGATCTGGAATTCGTCGGCGATGGCGGTTTTGATTTCCGAGAGATAGGAGCCACGACCAATCATTTTTTTAATCAGTCGCACGATCTGTTCTGATCTCTGTCTGGAAGTACGCACGCGCGGTGAGGGAGGAGAGTCGGTCATGTTTCATAATGCTTTCTCTGAATATGAGAGTCTGGTGATCGGGATGAGGGATTGCATCCCAAGTGCGTCTGATCTTCGCGAAGGGCACGACGCTGTCAACAGGGTTCACAAGCAAACGGGGTGGCGAACTGTGTTGATATGGGCCCGATCTGGTGCGATGCCAGGACGGTTTTGGGACGAAGTTCTGCGATGTGCGGCGACCCGCAGGCATACATCAGGAACGGGTGTTGTTTCAGGCAGTGAAGATCTGGAAAAATCAGGCGGTTTTGCAGTGAAGATCAAGAACAACTGCCGCGTGTTTCAGTGCACTGTAAACTGGGCACGCGCGCGACAGAAAACAACGCTTATCGCCAGCGCCGCGCAGCGGTCAAGTTCAATTTTTGCAGAAACGTCGTTTGAGCAGTGCTCGTCCGACAGCTGGTTTTCGGGTGGGATATCTATTAGACTCGTTGCACTTCGCCCGCGCGACATTGCAGTAAACGTGGATACAGACTGCTCAAATCAAACGGTTTGTAAATTGCACTTGCTGCATGAGTACCCCATAATGAAGACGAGGCTGACCAGTTCAGCTGCTTACCGATTACGACCCCACCTGCTTCTATCAACTTACCTACAGGACTTCTCTGATGATGTTACGACGGCTTCCTCTATTTGTTTTAATGACTGTGATCTCGATTCTGTCTGTTCCCGTAGCCGTGAATGCGGAGCATGAGGGGAAGGTACAGATCCTGTTACTCGGCGACAGCACGACGGAGGGAAGTATTCCTCGAAAGCTGAAGCCCAAAGGTCCGCATCTGGAACAGGTGCTGGAACAACTGCTGGCTGCGGAAGGTGATCTGCCGGCCTGTCATGTGATCAATTCGAGTTTGAGCGGCGAATATATCAAGCGTCTGTTCGATTCAAAACGCTACGATCGCGCTGCCGCCAAGCTGCCTGGTTTGGATTATATCTTCATTCGTTATGGTTTGAATGATCGGGCACGACGTGAGAATTTCACGGAGAATTTTCCCAGGGACTTTCATCAGCTGCTGGCGCGGTTGCGTGAAGATCATCCCAATGCGTTACTGATTCCGATGACCGTGATTCCGTTTGCGAATGAAGCGGACAGTAAAACGATCAACGACCTGATATTTGACGTCGCGAAAAAAGAGAACCTGGAAGTGTTCGACATTTATCCCCGCTATGCAGAGGAGCTGAAGAAGGGGCAGAACATGCTGACCTATCGACGTTATCCGCTGTCGAAGGTTCCGGAAAAATACCATGCACTGGTGAAGCCGTTCGTGATCGGTGGCAGTGTGGTAGTGATGGCAAACGAGCTGGACCCGATTCTCGGTGATCTGCCCGGCTGGTATAGTGACCGTCATCCCAACCTGGCGGGTTACAATGTGATCGCCGACGAGACGGCCGCGTACATGGCGAAGCTGTTGCGGGCAAAACAATCCAAGACAGAAAAGAAGCAGTAACGCGCTGTCACAATTTGCTACCATCAACTGACTGGAGAGAGTGTACCGATGCGATATTTATCATTGATGATGTCGTCCGTTTTGAGTCTGACTTTGTTGCTGTGTGTGCTGCCTGCTGATGGATTTGGTGCCCTCTCTGCGGGTGTGGCTGCCATTGATGTCACACCTGAGAAGCTGCCGGCTCTGCAGAATGGTCAATTCCTGGAAATCAATCAGGACAAAGTGCTGGACCGGTTGTATGCCCGCTGTTTTGTGCTGCAGTCGGAAGAGACGACCGTGGCGATTGTCGTCGTTGATTCCTGTATGATTCCGCGCGACATCTGTGACCGGGCGAAGATTCTCGCACGTGGTAAAACGGGCATTCCCGTTGAGCGGATTCTGATTTCTTCGACGCATACACATACCGCGCCGAGCGTGATGGATTATTGCCTGGGTACGAACAGTGATCCGACTTACGAACGCTTTCTGCCTCCCAGACTGGCGGAAGGAATTGCTAAAGCGTATGCGAATCTGGAACCGGCGCGGGTAGGATACACGTCCGTCGATGCGCCCGAACATACGCACTGCCGACGCTGGTTGAGACAGCCGGACAAGCCGGGCGAAGATCCTTTCGGGGAGAAAACGGTGCGGGCGATGATGCATCCCGGTCATCAGAATCCCGATTACATCGGTCCTGCGGGACCCGTAGATTCGGGACTGTCGCTACTCAGTATCCAGTCAGCCGACGGCAAACGGCCCTTGGGTCTGCTGGCGAATTATTCGATGCATTACTTCGGGGCGCGGGGCGGTTTTTCTGCGGATTACTACGGGAAATTCTGTCAGTTGATGGAGGAGAAGATCGGAAAAACCGGTGATCCTGAAAAACCATTTGTGGCGGCGATGTCTCAGGGAACGTCGGGTGATCTGCAATGGATGGATTACTCGAAGCCCCGCCGCAGTGACTACGGTATCGACCAGTATACGAGTGAGCTGGCGGAGATTGCTCTGAACGCGTATCAGAAAATCATTTATGGAATGGGCACGCCTCAACTGGAAATGGCGCAGACGATCCTTGAGCTGGATCGACGTCTGCCGGCTCCAGAGCGGTTGGCCTGGGCAGAGGCGATCAATGCGAAACGGGGAGAGCGGCGTCCGGCGAATCGTCCGGAAATCTACGCCGAGCAGGCGCTGTGGATTGAGGCGCATCCGGTGGAAGAACTGATTCTGCAGGTGATCTGCATCGGCGATCTGGCGATCACGGCGATTCCCAATGAAGTTTACGGGATCACCGGGATCAAGCTGAAAGCACAGAGTCCGTTTGAATATACTTTCAACATGAGTCTGGCAAACGGCGCCGCCGGTTATATTCCTCCGCCGGAACAGCATTTCCTGGGAGGTTACACGACCTGGCCGGCCCGGACTGCGGGTCTGGAGGTTTATGCAGAACCCCAGATTGAAGGAGCGCTGCTGGAAATGCTGGAGCAGATATCAGGACAGCAGCGCAAGACGCTGACGACTGACTTTTACAGTGTGCAGCAGCGGGCCGCATTTCAGCGCGCCAAAGCAGACGATAACAACCGGGTGAACCGGGGACGGAAGATTGTTAAGTCAAAGGATTGATTTTGTGGGGTAAGGAGAAACAAGTTGGGTGGCCCTGGATGTAATCCGGGGTTGTCGGAGACAACAGGAGGTTGTGAGCGGAACGATCTTCGTTCAGGTTGAATCTGGATATTTTATTGATAGTCGGTGGTTGGTTTCGATCAGGTGGGAAACTGGATCAGTTTTGAATGAGTGAGCTGCGACCTCCTGCTCGCTGCGCTCGTACCGAATTTCATTCGGTACCACCCCTTTTTTAAATGGACGATTAGGGATTAAGTTAATGGGTGAGCTCGAATGTGCATCCGGTACCATCCACTGGTTCTGTCTATGTGATTTACCCTTTGCGGAGTTCGCTATAGGCGCTTTGCATGGCGTGTTTCAGCATGAGTCCATCGTTGGCGTAGACGACCAGGCGGGCACCCTGCCTGATGGTGCGGACGGCCTGCTTTGTAGTGCCAAACCAGCAGCCGGCAGCGACATGCTGTTGATTGGCGATGTCGATGACTTTCTGGATGGCGGCGATCAGATCGGGGTTGTCGTATTCGCCGGGGATTCCCATGTTGGCGGTCAGATCGCCGGGGCCGACGAAGACCGCATGCACGCCGGGAATCGAACAGATCTTTTCCAGGTTCTCGATGCCGGGCACCGATTCGATCATGGGGATGAAGAGTGTGTTCTCGTTGCGTTTCTCAATGTAGTCGGCGGTTTTCTGATTGACGAATTTGCCGGTCTTGAGGACTTCATCCAGCACGATGCCTTTGAGTGGTCGATAGACGGCGGCGGCTGCGAGCTGCTGGGCCTGTTCGTATTCTTCGACATAGGGAACGACTACGCCATCAAAGGTATCACAGACGCGGGCGACATCCGCGGCGTCGCGACTGTGTGTACGGGCCAGGCAGGCGATGCCTTTGGAGTTGAGTGCATACCGCAGCGGGAGGAACTCCGCGAGATCGAGGGTCGTATGTTCGGGGGTGACGATCACAAAGTCGAGCGAGTTTTCGGGAATCGACTCGACCATCGCCGGCACCACGGAATACTGAAACAGCGAACCATAAACGGTTTCGCCTTTGATCAGTTTGTCTTTCAGCTTCTTCACCAGCATAGCAGCCTCACTTCATTCGGGTGGAACAGGAGTGATTTCTTAAAAGACGGTCATTCCATGATGCCGGGTAGAGGGCTGGAAGTAAAGAAAAAGGAGACGATTTAGGGAAATATTGAAATCGGAAAAAAAGTAGAATCAACTGATTCATATTTGTACTATCTAAATGTTTGACTTGCGAATAACTGCGCCACCAGACCCCGGTCAGATTTTTCAATGAGAATTTCTCATCAGGCAGGAATGGTAAAGTAAGAGGAATTAATACTTCACATGTTGGACTCACCTTTTTCTCTGGAATTTGAAATTTCCACACCCGCACGCTTTGATGCACTGCAACGATTCTTCTTCGCATTGAAATCAGAAAAAGACCAGATTCTCAAATCAGGGGATTCAGACGCGGAAGAAGATCAGTATGATCCCGTGGATGAACCAAACTGGATTGACTATCTTGACGAAGAGGCGATCGAATGGTTTTCCGATTTCCTCGACTTGGACAGCCCGGAAGGTATCACCTTTTCGAAGCTATGGGAGTTAACAGAACCCGAGTATCGTTGCGTTGATAATATGTTCCACTTGCCCGGACATTGGGATTTTGAATCCTTGCTCGAATCTCTATTCAATGGGGAATATGTCTTGGTCGACCTCAGAGGAAAAACAGATACGACAGGTGAGTTGATTTATGATCCCTGGGCGGGTCCTTTTGGTGGAACTGAACCCTTAGTCGAGTTGATTGAAGCGTTCGGGCAGACTGTGACCTACGATTCCTGGCACGAAGGGCCACACCGCCGTTGTGTTGTCGGTTGGGACTATGAACTGGCCAAGAAACTTGTCGCCGAGGGAAAAGGTTACATTCCCAACCAAGAAAAATCGACCTGAATCATAGTCCCCAAGTCAGGCCGAGTTATAGTCCTTGAAGATTCGGGAGTCCGGTTCGTGGATCCACTCTGTCAGCAGCTGTTTCAGCTCCGGATCTAGAAGTGGTCTTGTTCTACCGGACTGAATATAGTGTAATATTCAGCCAATGCGATGTTCCTCCAGGTGGAGGATATGTTTCCAGCCTGGGATGTCTGTGGAAGTGTCTTCTTCAGGGATGCATTCCACTAATATAGAAACAGTCTCGCCTTCTTCTGGATTCAGTCGTCGTATAAATACTTCGGCGCCCAAAATTTCAAGAAACCGAATTAGTTCTGATTGTGTCATCTGAATTTCAACACCAGCTCAATCTTCATTCAAAGCATTCAACAGTTCGTCAAACTCGGGTGGTAATGCGGTGAGTGGCAGGAGGTCGTCGGCTTCCGGATTTTCGGGCAGTGGTTGAAAATCGATGTAGCGCAGATTCAAAGTGACATCGAATTCGCCCAGTGTCATGTCCAGCAGGATGAAGCCGGCGCCTGTTAATTCTTCGCGGTTCTCTTCGGTCAGGCCGGGAACATAGACAATCAGATCGATGGCCCCGTCCTCGGTCTGCAGCCAGAAATAGAAGTCGCTGGCTCTCAGCTCCCTGTCACCAAACCGCAGTCCGAATTCTGAGACATCAATTCGCTGGCGAAACGGGGTAAACGTCCACTCGGGCAGGTCGGGGGAACTTTCAATCAGGGCCAGCACTGCAGGAAATGTTTCTTTCATCCCATCGGCGCTGATGACCAGGTCACGAATTCCCTCTGAATTCAGCCTGGAAATTTCAAACGCCAGTCCCTCATCCACTTCCCGTAGTCGCTCATTGAGTTCTTCCAGCAGCTCTGCCTGATGATCTTCAAAATCGTTCAGCCGCGAGAGATTGTTTTCAAACCAGAGCCAGAAGGAAAGTACATCAGGCGTTGATTCGGAGTCCATGCACATTGAGTGAATCCAATTATTTCCAGGAGTTGTCTGCGGATTTTCTGACAATCACATGTGGCGTGATCTAAACTGAGTTCGATTGAGTCGTATATTAAACGAAGCCGACATCATTCTAACCAGTGAACTCGAAAGAGTGAAATAATTTTCATTCAGTTTATCACAGGCAGTGGTTGCAGGTCGGGTTCCACGAAGGTCTGTTTGGCTTTCATGGAGATGATGCGGTCTTTACTGTAGAACTTGAGGAGTACCGGTTTATTGAGCGAAACGGCACAGGTATCACAGAATGCTTCTGAATTGGGAAATGGTCCCGATTGCTGCAGGGCGGCGGTGACCAGTTGCATGAAAGCGACGGTGATGGTTTCGTGGTAGCCGCGTTCGAGTTCTTCCGGGGTATTGGTGGCTTTGTTGTAGGCTTTGATGCCGGCCCGCATTTTGTCGGTCGCTGTTGGCAGATCAAATTGTGAAGCGTAGAGATAAGCAACGCGGAGATGCGCGCGATGCGTCCACTCGTCGAAGGGGAGTGTGCTGTGTTCGAATGCATTGAGAAATTGACGGTCGTCCATGGTCTGATTACTTCCTGTGGCCTGTTCACTCGGTTGCTTGATGGCGCCGCTCCTCTTCTGTTGTATCATTTTGTGGATGATATATGCAATTTGATATCTCTGTCTGGTTAAGATCCCATGAATCAGAAAATTATCCCGTTGACCAGGGGACCGGAAGCGGTAGTGAAAACCGCACAGCTGTGAATTGAAACAGGGGATTGGTTTCGCATCACGGTTTGTGCATTTGACACCGTGGTGCGACTGGTTAAAGTTACAGAACACAGATATTCTGCTCAGCACCGGATGCCCGGCAATGCGGAATGTGAGTCGTCCCTTTAATTTTCTCCTATCAGAGTTTGTCATGACTGATACCAATCAACCGGAAACCGAATCGAATCCTCCCGTAGAACCTGCTGCCCGTGAAGAAACGTCTGCAGTCAGCGAATTGCAGCCGTTGCGTATCTGGCCGCCGATTCTGTTGCTGATTGGTATGGTGGTGACGCGGATGGCACCTCAGTGGATGGACTCGGATTCGGTGCTGCCTGTCATGCTCGCCGTGTTCGGGCCACTGGTTTGTGGCGGGTTGATCCTGGTCTGGTGGGTGCTGGCCAGTCGGGCGACGTGGAAAGAGAAACTGAGTGGGCTGGTCATTACTTTGCTGGCGGGAGGCGCAACGCTGGCATTGATTGACCCCACAATGAAGGGGCCGGGCGTGATGCTGGTTACCGGACCGATGGGAATGGGGCTGTTCGGGATTGCTGCGCTGCTGGTATCACGTGTGCGTTCTGCGAAACGGACTGTCTTTATTGTCGCCTGTTCGGTACTCGGCTTTTGCTTTTCCCTGTTGCTCCGCGCGGAAGGAATGTGGGGCGATTATAATATGGTACTGGCGTGGCGGTCGACGCCGACGGTGGAAGAACGGATGCTGTCCAAAGCAGATGCGGCACCTGCAGTTCCGAGTGTGCTGACGGCGGCAGAGTTGGAATCAGCGCTGGTGGAACCTGAATGGCCCGGATTTCGAGGTGCGTTACGTGACAGTGTGCTGACCGGGGTGTCGCTGGATGCGGACTGGAACGCGGATGTAGGAACTCCTTTGTGGAAAAAATCGGTCGGTCCCGGCTGGTCTTCATTTGTGGTCGCAGGTCCGTTACTGATCACCCAGGAACAGCGGGGCGAGGAGGAACTGATTGTCTGCTACGATGCCGAGACAGGCGCGGAGCTCTGGACCCAGGAAGTGAAGACTCGTTTTTATGATGCGCTGGGTGGACCCGGACCGCGGGCGACTCCGACGCTGGCAGACGGAGGTTTGTATGTGATGGGTGCCAGCGGACATGTGCTGCGACTGGACCCCGCGACAGGTGAGATCCTCTGGCAGCAGGATGTTCGCAAGGTGGCGGACCGCGAACCGCCGATCTGGGGTTTCAGTTCTTCTCCATTGGTAGTTGATGGAACGGTCATTGTGCATGCGGGTGGAAAAGGTGACAAAGGTCTGCTGGCCTTCGATACGGAAACGGGCGATTTGAAATGGTCGGCTCCCGCCGGCGATCACTCTTACAGCTCTCCCGCCTTGTTGACCATTGCCGGACAACCCGTGATTGCGATGCTGACGAACAAGGAGCTGAACCTGCTGAATCCTGCGGATGGAAAAATTCTGCTGAGTTACGATTGCACCATCGATGGACAGCGTGTGCTCCAGCCTCAGCTGGCGGGCGAGGATGAAATTCTGATCGCGACCGGCATGGGCAAAGGGATGCAGAAAATTCATGTTACGAATAAAGACGGGGACTGGACGGCGGAGGAGGTCTGGACGGCGACCGGTTTGAAGCCGGACTTCAATGACTATGTGATCTACGAAGGGCACGCGTATGGTTTTGACGGTGCGATCTTTACCTGCTTCGACCTCAAAGACGGGAAGCGAAAGTGGAAGGGGGGCCGTTACGGGAAAGGGCAGGTATTGCTGGTGAAAGACTCTGGTCATCTGCTGGTGATCGGCGAAGAGGGGGCGGTCGTTCTGCTGAAGGCGGATCCGGCGGGTCATGAGGAGTTGGCGACGTTCCAGGCGCTGGATGGTAAAACCTGGAATCATCCGGTGCTGATCGGCGACCGGTTATTTGTGAGAAATTCCGCCCAGGCGGCTGCCTATAAGCTGCCGGTTGTGGAGTAAATCCAATGGTGCAGATGCCGGTCAGGCAAGTGGAAGTGGAGCCAGAATCGAGTCTCGTTTTAAAACACTGCAGTTACGAGCATGTATCAGGTAACACAATCATCTAAAAATAGAATGATCCTTTCGGACAGGAAAAGCGTTTCTGATAGAATACAGGCTGGTATAAGAATTCATGAGAATGACTTACGGTGCTGGTCTATCATCATTTTGAGGAAACGATCCGATTATTAAACTTCCTGTGTATTCAAGTATCGCTGTGTTGGGTTTGCTGGTCCTGCTACCTCTGGGCTGTCAGCAGGTAAGCGATCCCGGTCCCTTTGATACGGCGTTCGCACTGCAACAGGCAGGTCAAGCAGATCAAGCCAGCGCTTTGCTGGCGGCGGAAGACATCGAAAAATGTCTTCGCGAATCCTCGCTCGTGACGCTCAAAATGAGTGAGGCAGAATTCGCAACGCGGTCCAATTCAGAACGCACCCAGGGACAGGAAGAAATGTTACTGGTCGTACCATTCGTCAAACGGGCCGCCTATCAGCAGATTGAAACAATGCAGGCTGCTGAAGAGGCCGGGCGGTCAGCCGAATCGAAACAGGTTCAGGAGCAAATACAACGGCTGATCAATACACTGCAGGACAAGAATAAAGTGTTGCTCTATCAGCAGTTGGGCAGCGGCATTCAAAAGAAGCTGGATCAGGTTACTGCGAATAACAAAACAGACAAAACAGCATCTAAGTCCGTCGACTAACGTCGCTCTTACCAGATGAATGAACCGAGCAGGACGATAATGACAGCGTCAACGGTTCCCGAAATCGTCCAGGTGGTCCAGAACGCTTCGATTTCAGGTAGTGGCGCTGCTTTCCCGCATTCGATTGGCGTTCATTGAGAGCCCCTTGGCGGGCTATTAATTACATCCCTCGACTGCCAGAGGCTGCCGTCGATAGCTGGAATGCCTGCGAACCGCCGGTATAAGAATTCCTGATTGGGGAAAACTACGGCTTTCTGTCCAAAACTATGTCAAAATGGCAAGTATAGGAAACTTTGCGAGATTATTGTTGATCTTCTATATGACCCAGTTTAACATTACGTTTGAACAGTGAGTAACCGTTTGATTGAGACAGGATGTTTACGACCCGACGGGCTGTATTCCTGAGGATCCTGCATCAATTGAGGTGGTACCATGTATCAGCTGGCAACAGTTAGTTCTCTGTGTCTGATCGTTTTCGGGGCTCTCTATCTGTACTGGGGCTCTCGGGCAGCTCGCCTGTACCGCAGCATTCGGGATCAGCGGGCTGACGAAGATTACACACCTGTGGCGACCGTCATCCTGCCATTGCGGGGCAATGATCCGTTTCTGGTGCACTGCCTGGATGGACTGCTGAATCAGGATTATCCGGATTATCGGGTGAAGATTGTGGTCGACCATGTCAGTGATCCAGCGCTGGGCTTTGTCAGGCAGTATCTGCGTAAGCACCCTCATCCGAATTGTGAAGTCAGTATTCGACATCAGCAGGCATTCAATTGTGGGCTGAAAAATGCGACTCTGATCCAGGCCATTCAAAGTGTTTCTGCAGACGTGGAAGTCGTGGCCTGGCTGGACGCGGATGTGCTTCCCCATCGTCGCTGGCTGCGAGACCTGGTAGCGCCTTTACGTGATGCAGAGGTCGGGATCGCTTCAGGGATCCGCTGGTATGCACCCCAGTCGACAAATGCGGGGACACTGGTTCGGCATGCCTGGAATGCGGCGGCCGTGTTGCAGATGCTTTCGCTGGACATTGCCTGGGGTGGCTCAATCGCATTGAGTCGATCAGTGTTTCAGGATCCACGTTTTTCAAATACGCTGTCTAAAATGATGTGGGAGGACACAGGACTGAAATCGATTGCCGATCAGTTGAATCAGAAACTGGTCTTCTCGCCGACAGCGACGATGATTAATGCCGAATCCATCGCTTTGGATTCGAGTCTGCGGTTCATAACCCGCCAGATGGTTAATGCACGTTTTTATCATTCTCACTTCTGGTTTATAGCCACACTTGGATTTGTTTCGGCGCTCGCCCAGACAGTACTGGTCGGGCTGGGGCTGCTGTTCCTGTATCAGGGACAGCAGCTGGCAGCCGGGCTGGTCATGGGAGTACTGGCCTTTGCCGGTGGTTCGGTAGCATTTTCCATTTATCGAGTGGGTTCGCATATCGAACAGCTGGTGCGGTCCCGGGGTGGTCAGTTCCGTCGTCATCCCCTCAAGACAGTGGGTTACCTCTGGCTGATGCCTTATCTGTTTTGTGGTTGTCTGATCGCTGCGATTCGCACTCGTACGATTAACTGGCGGGGTGTGATTTATTATGTGCCAGCGCCATTCGAGGTTTATATCAATCATTACGAACCGTTTCAGAAACCGGCGCCGATGAGTGTCAGAGCGGAACTGGAAAATGTTTCGATTTGAAGGTAGCTCCACTGTAGAGATTGCGGGTTGAACGTCCGTGGGAAGTCAGTAAGATAGATTGAAGGTTGATTTACGTTACGCGAAGAATCGCCGCCTGTCAGAGTTGAAATCCTGTTTTCAACAGTCTGTCATCTCCTCGACCGCATTTCATAAAGTTCAACTATGTTTTCTGAATCGACCTGGAGCCGTAAAAGTATTGGTGATGTGGACGTGGTGTACCATGACGGGTTGTATCACCTGTTTCATCTGGTGCTACCCAATCATGACTTTATCGCGCATGCAATCAGTGACAATGCATTGAACTGGCGGCGGGTTGATAATGCGCTGTTCATCGGCGATCCCGGCGGCTGGGACGACCTGATGTTGTGGACAATGCATGTGACGCCTGACCCGCATGAGCCGGGGCGCTGGCGGATGTTTTATACGGGAATTTCGCGGCGTGATCAGGGAAAAGTGCAGCGCATCGGTCTGGCATTCAGTGATGATCTCTATCATTGGGTGAAGGCAGATGTCGACTGGGAGGATCGGCGTGGCATGCACGATCCGCAGCATATTCTAGAGATCCGCGCGAAGCTCCAGTCGGTCGTTTCCACGAATATCAAAGCCAGGCAGAATCCTGACAGCTGTTTTCCTTTAGAGCCGGAGGAGGAGTATTATGAATCCTCTCCTGAAAACGAGCGGAACTGGGTGAGCTTTCGGGATCCGTTTTATTTCCATGAAGGAGATCATAGCTGGTTACTGATGGCTGCTCGTGTGAATGAAGGGCCGCTGGTACGACGAGGCTGTGTGGGACTGATGGAAGAAGTTGCTCCCAATCATTTCCGCGCCTTGCCGCCGCTGCATGCACCGATGATTTATGACGACATTGAAGTTCCCAATCTGTTTCGGATTGACGGCGATTATTATCTGATCGGCAGCCTGCGGGAAGATGCGAAGATCCGTTACTGGCATACAGAGTGTCTGGAAAAGCCCTGGCGTAACTATTACGACAATGTCCTGCTGGCACAGGGCAATTATGCAGGTCGCATCTGCCGTGATGACCAGGGGATTCTGCTCTGGAATTTTTATACCAGCTCGGCTCACGACCGCACTACGAATAATCTGCTGCCTCCTCCCAAGCGTCTGGAGCGTCTTCCCAACGGCCAGTTGCGCACTACCACGTTCGAGGGGATTCACGAACGCGTGCTTGATCGACTCGATTCACACCGTCTGCACGTGTTAAAAGGGACTCACGAAGAATCCTTTTTCCGTGTCAATGACGGATCATTGAAGGTCGTGAGTGAAGCCGGTTATCAGGGTTTTGTCTTCAATGAAGAAGTGAGCTGTTTTCGTCTGCGGTGTCATTTTTCGATGCAGGGAGACGGAAAGTGCGGCATTCTGATTCGCATCGACGCGGAATCGTATGATGGATACTACCTGTCGCTGGATCTGTTGAAAGGGATAGCGCAGTTTCGTTCCTGGAAGACGGGTGAAGAGAAGTCCGGCGAAAACATGATGCAGTTTGAGTCGCTGCAGGATGGTTTCTGGCGGGTGAGCGATCCGGATGACGTCCAGATTCAAATGGTGTCGTTCGGCAGTTATCACGAGTTGAGCGTGAATGGGGGTATCGTGCTCTCGCTGGCGAACTCCACGTTTACGAGTGGGATGCTGGGTTTCTATGTTGAGACCGCAACGCTGCAGGTCAACCACCTGGAAGTACACCGTCTCAAGCCGCCGACACAGACCGACGACCATCTAACCACCGGCTGGCGCAAAAACAGCCCGGAGGAAGAAGCTGGAACGTGAGCGCACAGCAATGCCGGCGAATCTCTCTGATCAACTGAGCAAATTGACGGCAGTGCGGATCGCCAGCAGAACAGAGGTGATCAAACCAATAAACCCAAGGATTTTCATCCAGGCGGGGATGGCGTTCTCACCTTTCATGTCGGCACGTGTCGCCAGCCAGAGCATGGCGATGGCCAGCATCGGAATGCCCAGTACCGTCAGTGACTGAGCAAAGATGATCAATCCTACCGGCTTTTGTCCCATGGTTTTTGTATAGATGGCCACTGCCATCCCGACCATGAGAGCGAACACCGTAAACAGTTTGGGCCATTTCTGATCGATATAGCCACCCAGTCCAAAACCATCGGCCAGGATCGAACCGCCAATCATGGCGTTGACCAGGAACGAACTGAAGGCACCGGCAAAAATCCCCAGTGAGAAAATCACCATGGCCGATTTACCAAAACCGGGTTCAAGGCTGGTGGCGACATCAGAGACGGAGGTCAAAGTTTCAACGTCTGGATTCTGGTATAGCACTTTGGCAGCGGTGATCAGTACCATTAACGTAATCAGTCCCAGCATACTGATGCCAAGTGTGGAATCGATGAGCCCCTGTTTGAGGTTTGCCCGGGTCCAGCCTTTCTGACGTACCAGATAGGACTGATAAAAAGCACCCGCGACGGAGAATGTGGTGGCATACATCGCGACGATAGGCGTCATGACTTCTTTCATTCCGGCGCCGTTGGCAGCCTGTTCGGGCAGAGACGGGATGAGTCCTGCGATTGCTTTCAGCCAGTCCGGCTTGACCTGAAACAGATTGATGGCAAAAGCGATGATCATGATCGCGACCAGCAGCTTCATCAGTTTTTCAATCACACCATACAGGTGTTTGAAACCGTAGAGTGCCAGAATGATGAAGGCATTCATGCCGATGATGATGGCAAGGGAATAATCGTTGCCTTCTTTCATGAACGGTTCGACGGCCGCCAACACGCCGAGGTTATTACTGAATTGAAAACAGGCGGCGATTAAGAACAGAATGACCCCGGTCGCAGCAGCCACCGGTCGACCCGCGCGTTCTGCCAGTTCATCGCAGATCGTGCCCTTGAGTTGAATTCCGAGTCGGGCTGAGAGTGCCGTCATGGCGATCATCATGATGACGGCAATGATCAGCACCCAGCTCATCTGGTAGGCGTAGGTATGGCCTATTTTAGAAGCCGACAGAATACTGCCCGGCCCGAGTACTACTGACGCCGTAATAATGGCGGGACCCAGGCTGGCGAGAAGACGTTTGAAGAAACTGGTGGGCGGCTGGTCGTTCATGGATGAGATACCGTATTTCTAAATATAAGTTAGTAATAGGCTGCATCTTACCAAACTGGGTGTGGAAATTGAGGGTTCGACGAGGTTTTTTATTCAAAACGATCGTAAATCAGCACCTCATCCAGTGACAACTGTCCTCCCCGTTCATTGGCGGGTCGAACCGGTTTTCCGACCACGACGAACATGGAAATGAGGAAATCCTCAGGCAGATTGATCAGATCGGCGACTTTTTCGAAGTCAAAACCATCCATAGGACAGGTATCGTAACCCATGTCTTTGGCAACCAGCATCATGGTTTGAGCGGCCATGCCGCAGGAACGCTGGGCTTCATCGCGTTCCAGTTGTTCTTCGTTTTTATAAAATGACAAGATCATGGGTACCAGCGCCTGCTGAACCGGTTCCGGGGCATTCTGCCAGTACCGCATCGGATCTTTCTGCCAGGACTTCATGTCAGCGCAGATGACAACCAGCAGGGAGGCATCGGTGACCTGTGCCTGATTCCAGGAGGCTTCGCGAATTTTCTGCCGCAACTCAGGATCTTTGACTACGACAAATCGCCAGTGTTGAATATTAAAGGCTGTGGGAGAAAGCAGCGTATAAGTGAGGAGTTTGTTGATTTCCTCGTCGGTCATCTGATGATCGGGATCGTATGATTTGACAGAACGTCTTGCTTCAATTGCTTTTAAGGTTTCCATTCTCATTCACTTATATCAATAAACACACTAAAAATATCAAACAGCGTCTGCTTCTATCATAGGCAGTCCCCCTCGTGAATAACACTGTTTCAGGGAAATCCAAATCAGGAAATCGTCTGTTTTCAGCGAATATCCTGACTGGGAAGCGGGAATCTTTCCGGTTCGAACATTGTCGCTGCCAGAAATTCCCCATATAGTTACCACAGCGGGCAGCCGAACAGCAGACACGGATGATTATCACGAATGCCCTGCATCGGGTTCATCCTGCACAACGGACTCAAACACAGGATCAGTCATGTCCCAGTCAGAAACAACCAAAGCCAAATCGACAGACAGCAGCTCAGCGAAAGATCAGAAGAACGAGCGCGGTTCAATGGGTCGTATTTTTCTGGTGCTGGTCATCGGATTCTGTGTGCTGCTCTGGTTTGCTCCACAGATCGTTTCGCGAACCTCGCTGAAAGATTCGATTCTGCCCCGCATTCTGAAAAACTATCCGGGTGAGATTCGTACCGGAGCAGTCAGTCTCAATTGGGGAGCACCCGTGACATTTCGGGATGTGGCATTGGAAGATTTTGAAGGACGGGATGTAGTACGCATCGATCAGATTCAAACGAAAAAAACGTTGTGGGAACTGGCGAAGGACCGCAAGCGTGTCGGCGATGTGAATGTGGACGGCGTGACGACTCTGACGTATGTCAACGCTCAGGGGCTCGCGAATCAGGATCTGCTGACGGCCATCATCAATAAAGGAACGAAAGAAAATCCCCAGGGAGATCCCGACGCGCAGGAAGAACCCAAAACCGGATCGCAACAGTCGCTGACGCTGCATCTCTCTGATCTCAACCTCAATGTCGTCAATGCCGCGGACGAGTCCACACCCTACCTGACAGGTATGAATATCACCGTCACACGCCCCGAACTGCGCACCGATCCGGTGATGGTCGAAGGCAGTTGGAAGGAACCAGTGGGGGAAAATGCAGAGATCAGGAATCCCGCGGAAATTGAATTTCTGGTCAGTGCAGTTAAATCGGGTGAACCAGACGCCTCAAGAGCGGGCTCACTGAAATTCAAAACCCGTTTTTTCGATCTGAAACAGTTAATGCCTCTGGTCAGTGCGTTGTCCCCCGGTGCGTACCTGGATGGGATTTCCAATTCCGAGATGGAAGTGAAGTGGTCGGGAACAAAAGAAGCACCGCGGTTTGCCGTCAAAGGAAACTGGGAAGCGGCGCCACTCGTATTTGGTGCGCCGGAGTTACTGGGCACCGATGATATCTCGACCGATTACGCGAAAGGCAATATTGACCTGATGGCCGCGGATGGGGTGTTGTATTTCAAAGAAGCCCGTGCCGAGTCGCAGTTGGGCAAAGTCGCATTGCAGGGGAAATTGAACTGGGATGACCTGAAGGATGAAAACAAACAGGAAAAGCTGAAGGGGCTGTTGAATTCCCAGCTCAAACTGTCCGGCGATCTGGACCTGGCGGAAACGGCAAAACAGCTCCCGGAAACGATGCATCTGAAACCGGGCATGCAGATAACTTCGGGCACGGTTAACTTCGGAGTTTCCAATTTCGATCCGCAGCAGCCGGAACAGAATCAGAACTCGACATGGGCTATCGACTTGAAAACGTCAGATCTGACAGGTCGTAATAACGGACAGGAAATTCGCTGGCAGCAGCCGGTCTCGTTGATGATGCAGATTGTCAGAGGGCCAGATTCGTTTGATATCCGTTCCCTGAAGTGTGAATCCGATTTCCTGAAAGTGACCGGTAGTGGCAATGCCAGCGATCTGAAGCTTCGACTGGAAGCAGACCTGGACCAGCTGTCACAACGATTGGAGCAGTTTGTCGATCTGCAGGCGGTGGCTTTGAAAGGCAAGATGAATGGCGAAGTTGACTTCAAAGTGACAGGAGAGTCATGGGAGACAAAATCATTTTTGAATTTCGATCACCTGCAACTGGCAATGCCCGATCGACGGGGCTGGCAGGAACCGGAATTGAAACTGACCGTGGATGGTGCAGGGAAAACGGACGAACAACAGATTCATGTAGAACGGTTCATTGTGACATTGATTTCCGGTGCCGATGCGTTCCAGGCAAAACTGGAATCACCCACCACCATTGATCGTCAGCCGAAAGAGGAAGCACGTCAGCAACTGCTGCCTTTCAAGATTCAACTGCAGGGCAATCTAGCATCCTGGGGAGACCGGGTGCGACCACTGGCGAAGGAGGATCTGCAGCTGTCAGGAGACGTCAAGTTTGCCTCTTCCATTTCCATTGGCGATCAATATTTTATCCACGATAATACCACGCTGGATCTGACAAACGTCCGTATTCAGACACCCGACATGTGGATCAGTGAGCCTCGGGCCGAATTAAAAACGGCGGGAAGCTGGGACGGGAAACAGAAAACGCTCAAGGCGTCAAAGCTGACCTATCGCGGTACCGCAGTCGCGGTCAACGGAGAAAAACTGGAAGTTCAACTTCCCAACGAAGAAGTTCACACGCCTTCGTTTGTGGGATCACTGTCAATGAATGGTGACCTGCATGCGCTTTCGCTCTGGTTTCAGAATCCGGCAGAGCCACCCGAACAGAAATACTACGGGACAATTCAAGGACAGGCTAACGTGGTCGTGACTGAAACCTCGCGACTGGCAAACTGGCGTGCGACGATTGCAGAATTTGCCATTGAAGCCCCCATACGTGAGCCGGTGTCACCCGGGAAGAAAATGGTTCCCAGCAAACGTAATCCCGGATGGGCCATCAGTTGGCAGGAACCCGAAGTGCGCGTGGAAGGAGATACACTACAGGATCTGAACGAGGATTCGCTCACCTTGAACCAGATGTCGATTCAATCGGAGATGCTGGACCTGACCGCGAAAGGGGAAATCAAAGAGCTGTCGACCCGTAAACAGGTCAGACTGGCGGGGGAAGTGACCTACGACTGGGAAAACCTTACTCCCCTGCTCCGCAGTAAACTGGGGCCGGATGTCGAGATCGTCGGTCACGAGACCCGACCGTTCACTTTAAACGGACCTCTGGGCAGTACGGCAAACGATCAGGCGCGCGAAATGGTTCTGAACCCGCTGCCGCGCCCGTTGTATCCCAATACGCGACCACTGTTCGTCCCCACCGATCAGTATAATGATTTGACTGGAGAAGCCGGGTTTGGCTGGGAAAAAGCGAATATCCGTGGCTTGACCAGTGGTAAGACCAATATCGAGGCGACCATCAAGGATGGGCAGATTCATATTACGCCCCTTGATCTGCAGGTGAGTGGAGGCCGTCTGAGAATCGCACCGATTGTGCGACTGGATGTGAAACCGGCAGTACTGGTTTTTGAAAAAGGGGATGTGATCGATAATTTTCAGTTCACGCCCGAGATGACACGCAACTCACTGAAATACGTCGCACCGATGCTGGCAAACAGCACGAATATTCAGGGGCAGTTTTCACTGAGCCAGGATTACGCCATCATTCCCATTGATCAACCGGAACTCGGCGAAGCAAAGGGGACGCTGCTCGTCAAATCGACAAAGGTCAAGCCGGGGCCGTTGTTTGATGCGTTAGCGGAAAAAATCGATCAGGTGCTGTCGATCGTGAATATCAATCGGTCGAGTCGCTTAATCAGCTCGGATTCGGTATTCCTACAGGTGCAGAATCAGGCGTTGCATTATCATATGATTGATGGCCGGGTCTTTCATTCTCCGTTTGAAGTGCAGATGAAGGGGGTCACCATCCGAACCACGGGTTCAGTTGGTCTGGATGAATCGCTGGATCTGGTGGCGGAAGTCGGATTCGGCAATCTGATTTCGGAAGACAGTGACAAGCCGTTTGTAAAAGCGCTCATCAGTAAGCCACTGCGACTGCCGATTGGCGGGACCTTGAAGAAACCCAAAGTCGACATGAGCCAGGTTGGCAACTACGCCAAGCAGATGGGAGTCAATGCACTGGATGCTGTTTTAGGCAGTGGCGTGGGGGCACAGATTCAAAGCCTGTTCCCCGAACGAACGCCCGAAGAGATGGAGCGGATTCAGAAAGAACGTGAGGAGCGTCGCAAAGAACGTGAAGAACGTCGCGAACAGAAACGGCTGGAAAAACTCAAACGTAAACAGGGACTGTGATCGAAATGCGTTGACTCGTACTCGGGTGGTCTGATGCAAACAGTTTCTCCACGGTTGAAACGATTCAGTGTTGACCGGCTATTGCTGTCGATCAATCTTCTACTGATTGTCGCATTCAACCTGAGCCTTTATTTTCTGTTTGTGAGGAATGATCCAGGGTGGTTTAGAGCCGTCTGGTTTCTGACAGTATTACTGATGTTCTGGATATTGCTCTGGTCCTTGAGATTTCGAGGCACTAGCCAGAAAAACGATGCGACGACACAAGTCGGCGGAACACTGTTGACTCTGGTGACGGTCTACAGTCTGTTGAATGGACTCTCCTACCTGTGGCTACCGGATCTGGAGGTCTACATCACTGTGATTCTGCAATGCGGGATCACCCTGGTCGTCGGCATTACAATGACGCTTTCACTCGTTGATCAATCCCCGGCAGATTCTCAGATTAACTGGCCCGTTGTGATTTGCAGCTACCTGACACTCGTGGTGACATTAATGTTGAATCTGACAGGCGTGTGGCTTATGTTGACCGGAGGCATCTGAGAGAGCAGGATCCTTTCTAAAACGTCAGCTCTGTACTGATTACTGGAATAAAATCATATGACAGCGGGACTGATGAAAATCGCGAAGTTGAGTGTGCTGACCCTGGTGATGCTGATCGCTGTAGCCCTGTTTCATCTCTATGTCAGTGTGGTCGAACTCTCTCTGTCGCAGGATCACATCCGCCAGGCGTTTGGAAAAGGGATAGCCGCCTGTATCTTTCTGACGGCCGGCGGTACCGCTTTACGCTATCCCCTGAGTGGACTGCTGTCCGGGATTCTGGTCTGCTTTTTCTTTGCTCTGGGATACATCGTTCTCTGGGTAGGAATCCCTCTCGAATGGCTTTTTTGAACGTGCCTTAAAAAGGTACCATTTTTTCCCGATTCCTGTTATCGTGCTTTGTCTGTGAACAGCATTGTTCTGGAACAAATCCCACTGACCAGCTACAGGATGCAGGAATGGAAGAAGGCGGCGAGAGTCAGCGTATCGAATTGAAGACGGCAATGTGGATTTATCTGCTGGCGCTGGTGATTGGCGTGGGGGTTGGTACACTGGGATCGGCCTTTCATTACTGCCTCGATAAAGTGATCGATGTTTATGCTGTGATCTCTACGTCGTTTTCCGGTTCTGCCTTTCTGACGATATTGACAGCAGCAATTATCGGAGCGGCGATGGTGGCGACCGCAGCGGTCCTCGTACGGAAATATGCACCGGAGACCGCCGGCAGCGGCATTCAGGAAGTGGAAGGCGTGATGGGCGAATTGATGACGCTCCGCTGGCGGAGTGTTTTGCCGGTGAAATTCATTGGTGGCGTGCTGTCGATGGGGGCAGGTCTGGTGCTCGGGCGGGAAGGCCCGACGATTCACCTGGGGGGATGTGTCGGTCAGATCGTCGGAGAAAAAGCGAACTCGGATAAGCATACTTTGAATACCTTTCTGGCCGCGGGCGCGACCGCGGGCTTGAGCGTTGCCTTCAGTGCGCCACTGGGCGCGATCCTGTTTATGATCGAAGAAGTCCGGCCTCGATTTCAATACAGTTTTGTCGCGTTACACGCAGTAATTATTGCCAGTATCACGGCGAATCTGGTCAACGATCAGGTATTCGGCACACTTCCTCAACTGCCGGTTCAGTTACAGGCATCCCTGCCCACCTTTCAGCCGCCGGGTAATCTGTTGCTGACTCTGTCATTGAATCTGCTGCTGGGCGCATTGATTGGCGTATTGGGGGCCGGTTTTAACTCGGTGATGTTAAAGTGCCTGCGGATCTCTGATGGATTGAACAGCCGCTTGATGCTGGTTATCGCGGCGTCGGTGGGGGCAGTGGTCGGTGCGCTGATGATCATTGCACCGGAATATGTGGGTGGCGGTGAAGCGCTGGTGAAGGAAATCTTTGCGGAGTCCCCCCTGCTCGGCTTTCTGCTGGCGTTACTTGTCGTGCGGGCCGGGTTGACGTTTTTAAGCTATTCAATGGGTGTGCCCGGCGGTATCTTCGCACCAATGTTGGCGCTGGGCGCATTGATAGGTACGAGCTTTGGGTATGTGGTGCATGAGCTCGCACCGCAGGCAGAACTGCAGGCGGCGACATTTGCGGTTGCGGCGATGGGAGCCCTGTTTGCAGCAACAGTACGGGCACCGCTGACGGGGATTGTGCTGGTCGCAGAGATGACTGACAGCTTCGAACTGCTGCCGGCAATGATCGTGACCTGTATGACCGCCAGCATCGTCGCGCAATCTCTGGGCAGTCGCCCGATCTACGATATGCTGCTGGAACGAACCCTGGAACGCAGAGGTTTGAAAGAGGAACTGGAAGAAAATAAGTAAAATCCAGCCACTCAATTTCAGTGGAAAATCAATCACAGAATTCTGTATTTCAAATCGACAAAAACGGAAGCCATGCCCGAACAAACAACCGTTGAACTCCTGGAAGAAGTGAAAACGCTGCGTCGACGTGTTGCGGAACTGGAACAGCAGCAGGCGGAAAGAAATAGTAATAAGGTACAAGATCTGGCCCACCAGTATTTTAATCTGGTTGGTGAGATGATCATTGCCATCGATACAAATCAGACGGTGAATTTAATCAATCGGCAAGGCAGTCTGCTGCTGGAGGCTGAGGAATCTGAAATTATCGGCAAGAACTGGTTCGACCATTTTCTACCAGATGCGAATCGTGAGGAAGTTCGCTCACTGTTTGAGAAGCTGATCCAGGGAGATCTGATGCCGGTGGAGTACTTTGAGAATGAAATCATTACGGCAAGTGGCAGACTGAAGTCGATCGCCTGGCACAATTCGTTACTGAGAGATGCTACAGACCGTATCATTGGGACCCTGAGTGTGGGCGTGGATATCACCGCGCGAAAAGAGACTGAACAGGCACTGCGCGAGAACGATCAGATGTTTCGGCAGATCTCAGAAAATATTAATGAACTATTCTGGGTCTGTAGTCCTGACTGGCGCGAAGTTTATTATGCGAGCCAGATGTATGAAGTGATCTGGGGCCGTAGCTGCCAGAGCCTGTATGATGATCCCCGGTCCTGTCTGGACGCAATTCATCCGGATGATCGTGAATCCGTTGAAAGTGAGATCAGGGCGACATCCGGAGAAAGTCTCTCTGATTCTGAATTTCCGCGGTTCAGAATCATTCACAAGGATGGCAGTGCGAGGTGGATGCAGGTACGGGCCTTTCCTGTTTATGATGATCATCATCGGGTGACACGCATTGTCGGTATCGGTGTAGATATCACCAACCGCAAACAGGAAGAGGATGCCGTCCACAGAGAGCACGCAGAACTGGAGCGATGTGTTGAAGAGCGAACGGAAGAACTTGCCAGGCGGACTGCACAGTTAAAAGCCATGTTCATTGCGATACCGGATGTGGTACTGGTGCTCAATCGTAATGGAGAAATTATCAATTTTAACAGCCGCAGCAAGATGGATCATTTCCTCTCGCCTACATCGCAACGTGGCAGCATCATCTGGAATGTATTACCAGGTAACGTCAGAAGTCAGATGAAGTTGCTCATCAACCGCGTTTATGATTCCCAGCAGATTGAAACACTTGATTATTGTCTGGTCAAGCAGGAGAAAAAAAGCTGGTATCGGGCGCGCGTGCTGCCTTATCTGTCCGATGAATTTCTGATGATGATTGAGCAGATTAATGATCAGAAAATCGCAGAAATGGAGCTGAAAGATCTGCATGAAAAACTTTCCGAAGCCCAGAGACTGGCCCATATCGGCAGTTGGGAGTGGTGTATCAAAGATGATACAATCTGGTGGTCAGATGAAGTCTATCGTATCTTTGGTGTGACGAAGTCAGACATTATTGTCACGAACGAGTTCTTTCTGCAGACCATTCATCCCGACGATCGCCCGCTGGTAGATCAAATGATTGCTCAATCATTAAAATATGATTTACCATACAGCATCGAACATCGCATCCTGCGGCCTGACGGGGAAGTCCGTCATGTCCATGAACGCGCTTTGCTGAAAAAGAATGATGAAGGCGAGGTCTTGTTCATGCATGGGACCGTACAGGATATGACGGAAAGATATGAAGCGATCAGGAAGGCACAGGAATATCGGGATATCCTGGCGCATGCTTCCCGGCTGGCTGTGATGGGAGAATTGACGGCCGGTATTTCCCATGAGCTCAATCAACCTTTGACCGCCATTGCAAATTATACAGCGGCCATGAGGCAGCATTTGAATGAGAATCGCGAAATGACTCGCCTGGTGGATAAAATTCAGGAACTGTCACTGCGTTCCGGCGAGATTGTACGGAAACTGAAATCGCTGGCTGAAAAACGGACTCTGCAGGCGATCCAGTTCAATATTCAGGAAAGTATTCGAAGTGCCCTGGAATTGATTCAATATGAACTGCGACATCGACAGATCGAAGTGAAGATTGAGAGCCAGACGAAATTTATGGTTGTGTATGCAGATCGCGTACAGATAGAGCAGGTGCTGGCCAATTTATTTATCAATGCCCTGGAGGCAATGGCGGAATCCTCTTATCCCCGCAAGCTGACCATTAACGTTTCGTCTGCTGAAGATTCGATGATTCTGGTTGCGATTACAGATACAGGAAATGGTGTACCAGAAGATTTCGTCGACCATCTGTTTACTCCGTTTACCACGAATAAAAAAGATGGACTGGGTATCGGCCTGTCTTTAAGCCGTTCCTTGGTAGAAGCAGCCGGAGGTCGAATCTATTACCGTTCCACTTCAGAGCGGGGTGCCTGCTTCCACCTGTTGCTTCCCACGCGCCCCTGTAGAAAATAATGGTGTTTAAATACCTGCATCAGGCGGCAGACGGGATTAAAACACGGGAATGAAGTTCCCTTCGGAGAGCTTAAACGGACGGTCGGTGCGGTCCCGGATTTCGATTTCGGGATTGATGCCGAAGCGGGTGAAGATGGTGGCAGCCAGGTCAGCCGGCGTGACCGGATGAGACTGTGGATAGACGCCGAGATTGTCGCTGGCGCCGTATGCCGTGCCCTGTTGAACTCCACCACCGGCCAGTACAACGCTGTAGCAGTTAGGCCAATGATCGCGCCCACCATGCACATTCACGCGGGGCGTGCGCCCAAATTCTCCCATGGCGATGACGAGAGTCGAATCCAGCAGACCGCGCTGGTCGAGATCATTAATGAACGCTGCAAATCCCTGGTCTAAAGGAGCCAGCAGTTCGCGATGTCTGGGAAACAGGTTGGAATGGCTGTCCCAGTTCACGGTTTGACCGTTGAGGACGCCGTCGTGCACATTGATGAAGCGGACTCCTGATTCCACAAGTCGTCGCGCCAGCAGCAGGCTTTGCCCCAGCTTATGGCGGCCGTACTGTTCACGAACAGATGTCGGCTCGCGCTCGATGCGGAACGCATTCTGTACGGTATCATTCTGCAGTAATTCAAATGCCCGCCGCTGATAGCTTGCCAGGTCGACATTTTCCACATCCAGCTGATCCAGTGATTTCAATAACGCGCGACGATCCTGCAGACGTGGTTCGCTGACGGCGGGCGGACGCTGCAGGTTTTGAACCCGGAACTGCTCTGCGTTCGGATCAGCGTTGATCTGAAACGGATCGTGGCTGCCTCCCAGGAAGCCGGAATTCTGTCCGGGTAGATCGACGACGTTATGCATCACATGCGGCAACGCGACATTGATCAGCGGGTTCCCGGTTCTGGGGAGCGCACCATGGGCCGTTGCATAACTGATGGCGGCAGCAACGTTGGGGAAATCCCCCAGCCGATTTTCGCCGAGCACCTCGTTATTGCTGGAGGGAATCTTTCCGACCAGCGCCTGATACATGGCGGAATTGTGATTGGTCAGATCGTGGTGCATCGAGCGGATGACTGTCAGCTTATGCATGATCTGGGCGCACGCGGTAAGGTGTTCGCAGTTGATCAGTCCGGGCACACTGGTTTTGATCGGTCGATATTCGCCACGCACTTCGGAAGAGGCTTCGGGCTTCATGTCCCAGGTGTCGATCTGACTGGGACCACCATAAAGCATTAACAACACGCAGGAACGTATCGGCGTATGCGGTGTGTTTTTGCTGGCAGAGAGACGCCGCTGATTCAACGCAGCGGCAATCGCAGCGTAGCCCGCTGTTTGCAGAAAGCAGCGGCGTGAAATAGCACTTTCCAGAATGCCGGGTATTTCGAGCACGATACCGGTTCTCCAGTGGAGTTCAATGATCTGCAACGTAGAATGGGATTGTACCAACCAGGATTTCAGGACTGCAAACATTTTCTGGGAATGGGAAGCATTATGAATCCGAGCGTGCGGAATAAAAAGCGACAAACCATACTGTTGCTGATTCTGTTGATGAGCGGAATCGGTTTCATAATCACAGGTTACCGGTGGTATACCTGGCCGGAACGCACCTGGAATAAATTCACACTGGCCAACTGGGAAATTGATTCTAAGGATCGAAGCTTCTCCAAACACTGTGATCACATATAAAATAGAAGTGACACTTACAACGACTTTTTTACTCAAGCATTTGGCAAGCCATGCGACACGGTTCGAATCTCGATCCACCCAATCGTTTCGAGTCGACGTACTCAGAACCGGATCTGGAACAGCTGGAGTGGGATGACGAATATCTCTCCCAGCCTCGGCGGATTGAGTACATCGACGACAATTCCAAATCGATCGTCACCGAAAACGATTCACCCGACCTCAATTTCCGCTATAGCGTCAATCCATATCGGGGTTGTGCACATGGCTGCAGTTACTGTTATGCCCGGCCCTTTCATGAATATCTGGGATACAATGCCGGTCTCGACTTTGAAACGAAGATCATGGTCAAGCATGACGCTGCAAAACTGTTTCGCGACTTTCTGAGCCGCAGCGACTGGCAGCCGGAACTGATCGCGTTTTCCGGCATCACCGACTGCTATCAACCCGCCGAACGTGAATTTAAGTTGACGCGTCAGTGTCTGGAAGTGGCATCCGAAGCCAATCAGCCGATCGGCATCGTCACGAAAAATGCACTGGTTGTGCGGGATTTGGAGCTGTTGACCTCGATGGCCCGGCGGTCGCTGGTGCACGTGAGCCTGTCGATTACCACACTCGACCCGCAACTGGCGCGTGAAATGGAGCCGCGGACAAGTATCCCGGCGGCGCGACTGCGGGCGGTTCGCGAACTGTCGGCGGCGGGTGTGCCGACGAAGGTGATGGTCTCGCCTATCATTCCAGGGTTGAACGATCATGAAGTACCGGAGATTCTGAAAGCAGCGAAAGAGGCGGGGGCGATGTCAGCCAGTTACATCTTGCTGCGTCTGCCATTGACGGTGAAACCGGTGTTTGAGGAATGGCTGGAACGAACACAGCCCGCGCGGAAGGAACGGGTGTTGAGCCGCATCCGCCAGACGCGGGACGGCAAGCTGAACAACTCGGAATTCGGCAGCCGCCAGCGGGGCACCGGGGAAATCGCCGAGCAGATCGGCAGCCTGTTCAAGGTCTTCTGTGGTAAACTGGAACTGGATCGACGCTTACCGGTCTTGAATTACGAACAGTTCAAACCGCCTGTTACAGGTAAGGGACAGCAGTGGCTGTTTTGAAAGTGTATATGCCATGAATCAACCTGAGCCAAATCCGAAACGTGTGAGTCGCTTAAAGTGGGTCTGGCGGGGAATCGGTTTGCTGGTCGTTGGTGGGGTGGTCTCGTTTGTGGTGTCGATACTGCAGCAGGGGCGGACGATAGAGCATCTGAAATCAGAATATGGTATGACGATTTATTCTGAACCAGGCGTTTTGATAAGCAGGCTGCCCACCTCCTGGCAGGATCAGATTCAATACTATGCGGCAGATGCCTTGGGCCCTGCGTTGAATGATGTCATCTTTGTCAATGGCACTGGAAAGGAGATTGGTGATGAGGAACTTGCCACGATTGGTCAGTTTGAAAATCTGAAATCACTCTATCTATTTGACACTTCGATCACCGATAAGGGGCTGGCTCATATTGAAAATCTGCGGAAACTGGAACGTCTCGGATTGAGCGGGACCTCAGTCAGCGATCGCGGGTTGAGATCTCTGAGCGAGATGGGGAAACTTAATGAACTTCACCTTGGCGAAACAGAGATCACGGATACCGGATTGCGCCGGCTGAATCATCTGTCAGAATTACAGGTGATTAATTTGCGGGAAACCGCTGTCAGCGATGCAGGGCTGGCCAGTTTGAATGGATTTTCGAAACTGAAATATCTTGACTTGAGCCATACACGCGTCAGTGATGCCGGGTTGAAACACCTGAAAGGCCTCACAAAGCTGCAAGTCTTACAGTATGATGGAACAAAAATCACGGAAGCCGGTATCAATGATCTCCGCGAGTCATTACCGGAACTGTCTGATTAGACTGTGTCCAGTTTGCTGACACAAACTGACAGATGGCACACGGAGACCTGTCTTAAGTCTACTCTTTTATTTTTTAAACCAGAGTCGCATCAGGGCAGTGATGGCCTGGGGGCGTTCCATGGGGGACATGTGACCGCACTCTTCGATGATGGTGAATTGGGCGGCGGGGATCTGGTCGGCGATGAATTCCAGTTCTGCGCTGGGGAAGGTGTTGTCTTCACGCGCGTGGACGACCAGCGTCGGGCAGGTGATTTGCGGCAGCAGATCTTCGGTGGCGTAGTCATCGATCATGGCCTGTACCTGGTGTTCATAGCTGGCGGGAGAAAAGCCTTTCAACATTTTCTGAATGGGCTGCACGAGTTCATCGTCTTCCAGGCGCCCCGGAAAAATGATGTTCGGCAGGTTGGCATCCAGTGTTTCGCCGAGCAGCCCCTGGTGCAGGTTCTCTTTAAACAGTTCGAGCAGGCCGATGTGTTCCGGGTTGTGTCTGGCGTACGTGTTGAGCAGCATCAGTTTCGAGACCCGCTCGGGAGCTGTCGCGGCGACCGCCTGGGCCAGCCAGCCGCCGAAGGAGTGTCCCGCCAGATGGAATCGCTCGGGTGCCTGGCTGAGCAGGGTTTCGACTAATTCGGCTCTGCGTTTTGCCTGGTCCATCACGAGGATCTGCACGTCCAGCAGATCTCCCAGGTGTTGCCTCTGATGCTGCCAGGTGACTTCAGTACTTCCCAGGCCGGGAATCAGAATCAAGGTTTCTTTCATTGTTTCTCTCAAACCGTTTATCAAGTGTGTCAGTGGTTGAGTATCAATTCGATCGGAAAATAATCGTGTTATTCACAGCGGGGTTAATTATAACTATAGGGGGTTGATTAATTACGTGAAAGCTTGAGCGAGAGCATTTTTACAGCCTGCTGTAGTGCGACAATATGAATCAAACAGAACCGATACTAAAACTTCGCGGGCGCTGGGGGTGGCGGGGGATGATGGGAGTTCTCTTGCTGGGGCTGGTTGTATTCATGGCGATCTGTTGTGCAGAACGGTTGGGTGATTCAACCGCTGGACTTTGCAGTAACAACAGCAAGTGAGGCCTGAGAGATTCATGACGGAAATGAAGACATGTAACAAGTGCGGAGAGACGAAAGCGACGTCACATTTTAACGGGAGCGCTGCGAGTCCGGACGGGCTGGCGGCCCGCTGCCGGGCATGTGTGAATGCGGTGCGGCGGAGTGCTGCAAAACGTGGCCAGGAGAAGCCGGATTCATTGCGGGCACAGCTCGTCGCGGCGACGAAAAAAGGTGACCTGCAGGTTGTGCGAAAATCTCTGCCCGGGTTGTCTCCGCCGCAGTTGAATGCGCTGCTGTCACTCACCATTGATTCGCATGGACCGCGAAAAGCAGCGCGGCTGCTGACAGTCTGCGATCTTTTGCTCTGTGCGGGTGCAGATCCCAGCGCCTGTTGTGAGTATGGTCCCCTGCTCTGTCTGGCTGCGACTAAGGATACGACTGCTTATGTAGAAAAACTCAAAGAGTATGGAGCGAAGGCGGACATTTTTACGGTGGCGGCGACCGGGGATCATACGGGAGTGCGCAGTCGTCTGCATCGAAATTCAGCGCTGGCAGGGAAAGTGGATGCGGTAGGGAAAACAGCCCTGCATTACTGTGCTGGTTCGCGGCTCTGGATTGATGACGATGCGACGCGGGACAGCCTGATGGCCATCGCGGTTCTGTTACTGGAAGCAGGTGCAGAGATTGATGCCGAGTACCCGTTTCCTCTGCACAATACGCCGTTTGCAGTGGCCGCGACCGTGGGCGGGAATGTGCAGCTGGCGGAATACCTGCTCGACCGAGGTGCCAATGTGGGAGATGCGCGACTGCTGTTTGATGTACTGCGGTCGATGAAGCGCCAGGACGATGAGTTCTCTCATATCGGTGATCTTCTGCTGGCAAACGGAGTCGATGTGAACGATGAGTATGTAGACGGACTGAGTCTGCTGCATGGTCAGGCCCGGCACGAAGATGTGCAGGCCACTATGTGGTTGTTGGATCGTGGTGCAGATGTAGCGTCCCGGATCGCAGATGGTCGGACTGTTTTACATCTGGCAGCTGACCGCAACAACGGTGTGAAAGTGATTGAGTTACTGCTGCAATGGGGCGCAGAATTGAACGCCCGGGATAACCAGGGGCAGACGCCCCTGTACTATGCCCGTCAGAGTGAGAAGTCGAGAATAGTGAAATTCCTTGAAGAGCGGGGAGGCTGTGTGTGAGCAAGCTTGGAAATTCGTTAAGCATTCAAACACTTTAACTGACAATTTCCTGTTGTCTGCGACAACCCCGAATTAGTCCTGTATTCGTAGCATTTTCTCACTGTCGGGCAAGCCGACAGTGGCACGCGCTGACCGACAGATGGAATGGTTCGGAATGCTGCCGCTGATCCAGAACAACTACCAGGCCGGGTGCATGTGCTGTGGGATACTCGTTTTTAATTTCGAAGGCATCCCGGACTTGATACATTTTCTGTGGTTGTAATGACTGGGGCATCGATCACATTTCATTTCGTCTGCTGGTCGAGGATCTCTCTGATTTCGCCCATCATTTCTTTGGACCTTGTGTTGACGGTGTGCATGGCGCGATTGACTTTGGATTGGGCCAGTTCTGGTTTGGCGTCGATCTTTAACAGGGCGCGGGTGAACTGGTCGGCGGGGTCGGCGTCGATGTCGAACAGCCATTCGGACAGGCCGATGTCGCGGAACATCCAGCGTTTGAGGCCATGACGCGGACTGGCCAGGTGCATGGTGGGAGTACCCATCGCCAGGGAGATAATGCAGGAGTGGGGTTCCATCGAGACGACGGCGATGGCCTGGGCATAAGTCGAAGCGGCTTCGTCGACGTTCCAGAAAGGATCGCGATTTACGACGTAGGGTTTCACGTCTGCAGGCAGTTTGTCGAGGATCATTTTCTGCGCGTGCACGATTTCTTTATCGACTTCGGGGGCCAGCAGAACTTTCTTGCCGGTCTTGCGGACCCAGTCGGTGATAACTTCGCGGAGTTTCTTCGTCCAGAGTTCGTTCTGGGCGAGGTCCTCTTTGCTGGGGTTAGCGGGATTCATCGACGTGCTTTTTTTGGCACCGATTTTGGGTGTGTTGCTGCGGAGCGTGACAGTGATGAATTCTTTGGGTTTCAGGTCATGGGCTTCGAGCCAGTCGCTGGCTTTGGCATCATCGCGGACATCAATGCCGAAACAGCCGTCAGGACCGAAGGCGAGGGACGGCGCAGTGACGCCGATCTTGCGCAGGTAGTAGAAGGATTCAACATCGCGAGTGTAGATGGCGGCGGCGCGGGAGAGCAGTTCGCTCATTTTCGCTTCGTCTTCCGGAGCAAAGCCGTCGAAGGATTGGCCGTAAAGGACGAGAGGTTTCTTTGTGACAGTACAGGCTTCGATGATATAGTTTGGTGGTGGCCAGAACTGGTTGAAGTGCATGCCCGAGTTGTAGAGAAACAGGTCCGCTTCGTCGAAGGCTTGCTGGAATTCCGGATTGTTGGCTTTGCCGCGGGCGTTGAGTTTGCCCTGCACGATCTGAACTTTGGGGAACCGCTGTTGGAGCATCGCGGTAATTTCGGGGGTCGTTTTATGCAGCCAGAGGATGACTTTGACATCGGGCAGATATGTTTCCAGATAACGAAGTGTGCCGGGGGTGTGGCCGATGTCGCCGATGTTGACGGTCTGCCAGCCGGATCGCATCAAGATAGTTTTCTGTCTGGGTTCGGCGGCCTGTGAAAAGGAGCAGACGAGCAGAGGTGTGACAGCGAGCAGCATCAGCAGGGAACGACGATTGAGCAGACATGTTGGATTCACAGAAGAGGTTCCTTGGGGTGGGGCAGAAATTTTAGTATCCAGTGATTGATTAACGTTTGAATTTATCTTAGCTGTCTCGAAGGGCAGTGAAAAATCAAATTGAATTATTTAAGTTTGTTTTTTTGAGGATTCTACTGCAAAGCCAAGTGACACAGGTGGGAAATGTTTAGCTGCGCGTGCCTGTGACCGGCGCGTATGATGTCTGGAATCGAGTTTGCAGAATTCAATAAACAGGGAGGTTTCGAGATGGCGTTCCATAGGAAAGGCAGACAGTTTCCGGTTATGTCAAGTGATCGTGCAGCAGTGCACCAGGTGGTAATGCGGTGTCTGTATGGCGATCTGTTTCCAAACAGAACCGATACCAGGACGATGCTGTTGTGGTACGTTGCGATCCTGTGGTGTTGTGTGTTGACCCGCAGCGAAAAAAGTCACATTTTTGTCAGTCGTTTTCAAAGTGTGGCTGAAACGAGCGGGTTTAATAGTGCTGATCTTATCACAGGAGTAAGAAAAGCAGTGAATGTAAAGTGGACACGCGCGCGACACAGGTACGAAGCATCGCGATCGGCGCAGCGGGGACAAGGGCAATTCTATTCACCAGTCGGTGACCGATATGCAGTGGAAAATTCGACCGTTGATCGGAAAAGCGAATCAGGTGATGTCGTATTTTTTGAGTTTGCTGTAGTAGGTGCTACGGGGCATGCCGAGCAGGCGGGCGGCCTGGGCTTTGTTGCCGTCGCATTCCGCGAGTGCCAGCTTGAGCTGTTCGGGTTCAGTGAGTCGCTGATCGACGTGGTTTTGCGAGCCGGGAAAGGTGATGACTTCGACTTCGGAGAGTGGGATGCGACGTGTCGTGTCCGAGCGAACGTTTTTGGTTTCGAAGACGCGTGCCGGGAGGCGTTTTTTCTGTTCCAGCAGATCTGCGGGCAGGTCTTTCATTGTGATGACTTCAGATTCGGCGAGAACGACGGCGCGTTCGATGACGTTTTCCAACTGGCGGATGTTGCCCGGCCAGGGAGCGCGTTCGAGGGCTTCGATGGCGTCGGGATCAATGTGGGAAATGCGTTTTCCCAGCCGATTGGCAGTCCGTTTAAGGAAGTAGAAGGCGAGTTCGAAAATGTCTTCGCGACGTTCGCGCAGTGGGGGCAAGGTGATGCTGATGACATTGAGGCGGTAGTACAAGTCCTCACGGAACAGGCCTTCGGTGATGCGCTGTTCGAGATTCTGGTGAGTCGCGGTGATGAGTCGCACATCGACGTGCAGGGTTTCCGATCCGCCTACACGTTCGAACGCGCGTTCCTGCAGCACCCGCAGGAGTTTGACCTGGGTATCGAGGGAGATGTCTCCGATTTCATCGAGGAACAGGGTGCCCCCGTTAGCCAGTTCGAACCGACCAACGCGGTCTTCGTGAGCACCGGTGAAGGCACCTTTGACGTGGCCGAAGAGTTCGCTTTCGAGCAGACTGGGAGAAAGGGCGGCGCAGTTGACGCGGACCAGTGGTTTTTCGTGACGGGAACTGTTTTCATGGACGGCCTGGGCCAGAAGTTCTTTCCCGGTTCCGCTTTCGCCGCGTACAAGTACGGTGGATTCAGAATTGGCGACTTTGCGAACGGTTTCCATTACGGAGCGAATGGCGGGGCTGTTGCCTTTGATCATACCTCGTTGGACATCGTGAGCGGGGGTAGAGCGTTCGGCGATTTCCTGCGAATTGGTGAGTTCGGACTGCAGGACGGAGACGAGTCGGCGCTGGTCGTCGATTTTTTCGACTTTGATTCGCATCTCTTCGTTGAGGCGACGGAGGTCCTGATGGATTTTTGTACTGTGCAGGGCGATGCTGGTGATTTGCCCCATGGCGTTCAGGAAGGTGAGGTCTTCAGCGGAGTAGGCACTGCCTGTGGTACGTTGTCCAAGGGCAACAAAGCCGGCAAATTCGCCGTCGAGTTCGAGGTTATAAATGAAGTCGAAGCCGAGCAGGCGCAACAGCTGTTGTGCGGGAGAAGCTTCTTTCAGGAGACCTGTTGCGACGCGCTGAAAGGCAAGTTCACCTTCGAGGACTTCCAGGAGTTCCGGGCCACAGGGGACGGCAGAGGGGGCATTTTCAATATGGAAGCCAGTGAGCAGATCAAACTGAGTGCGTTCGGGGTTGAGCAGATAGATGGCGGCGTTCTTGACCTGAAGCACTTCGCGGCAGGAAGTGAGCATGCGGTCGGCGATGGAACGCTGATCACCCAGGCGGCCAACGGCCCGGTTCATACGTTTAAGGGCTTTATCAAGCTGGTATTTCTGACGGAAGAAGCGGCGGTCGATGAGTCGCTGGATACGGTCGCGCGACCAGAGCAGCAGCGAGATCGCAAACAGCATCACCAGGAAAACAGAGACTGCCTGATTAGTACTGGGGGCGCGATTTAGCTGGGTCCCCAGCAGAGAGCCGAGCGAAATGACGGTGGCATAGAGAATTGAGATGCCGGCACTGACGACATAAAACAGCATGCCGCGGCTGATGATCTGATCGATGAGCATCAGACGGTAGCGGATGATCCCGACGACGAAAGCTGCCATAAAGGAGACGCTGGCGAGGAACATGGGAATCCCGGCACCGCCGAGCGCGAACTGGGTACGGTCGAATTCGGCCATATAAATTGAGTAACCAACGGGGATCGTTGAGATGAGCCCGGCCAGCGCGATCCATTTCAGCTGATTGCGTTCGTAGGGATTCTGACTTTTGAAATAGCCATGAAATACGGCGACAAGTGTCGCGAGATAATACAGGCCGGCGACTGTGATATATGCATAGACGGCCCAGCGCAGGATATAGATAGCCTGAAAAACGAGTGGAGAATATTCGAGTCCGGCAAGTTCACGGGGATCTTCACCAATATGCGAGGTCACCCGGAGGTATGTCAGACAGGCCAGAATTAACAGTGTGGTAGCGACGGGAATCGAATAAACGACTCGCAACAGTCCGACCGGATGTTGAACGAGTTGCGGAATCGCCCGCGGGTAAGTGATGAAGAAGTGTAACGTGATAGCCGGGATGAGGACCGCAGCGATCACAAAGGGGGTATTCAGTATGAGAGAGCCGGCAATGATCCACCAGTTGTAACCGCCGATAAAGGCCACCAGAGTGATAATACCCATGATGAAGAAAATGCGAGTAGTACGATCAAAGGGACGCATCCAGTAGGCGAAAGCACCGATGGCGAGGATGATCAGTTCCAGCGAAAACCAGAGAAGTGAGATCGCCACATCTCCGGAAGGGATAGACTGGATCTGGATCCAGGCGGTTTTCATCGTGTATGTAACAGAACTGGAGTCGCTCGTATCCCTGCTGTAATATTCGATCTTTATGAAGCGACCGCTGTTCTGGATTTCCACCATGGAGGGGACATCATGTTCGGTCGGATCGGCTTTGGGTTGCAGTTGTCCGCCGGGAGGCAGATCCATGTTGCGAAGTTTGCTGAGGACCTGTGAGAAATCGAGAAAGGTACGGATAGGAAATTCGCCGATCCTGGTGAGCACGTCTCCATTTTTGGGAGCCGAGAAAGCGCCCGCGGTTTTGATATCGGGGGTGGCTTTGATTTCGATTCCCGACAAACTGGGGCCATCCGTCTGAGGTAAGGCCTCTACACTATCCAGCATGGCGCGAATGCGGAGATCGGGGCTGGTGGTAACAAATCCGAGCACGATCACTGAGTAGACAATGGCAAGGATTCCGCAGGTGAAGAGAATCGCGCGTTCTCTGATCCCTTGTTTCTTCATTATTACAAGATCCCCCGCTGAGCTGGACACGTTTGAAATCAACGGTAGTTGATGCGTCGCACATTCGTTTAGCGCCGAAAATGTGGCGCCGATGAGGTGTCGACTTCAACAATAGAGCAGTTCGGCGCCGAAAATACAAGCGACAGTGTCGAAATCGGTGAGAAACAACAGGATACGAATGTATAAAATACATAGTTTGTCGTCGAAAATGCTTTAAAATAGGTAAATAAAATCAGTCACGAGCCAGAAATAGAAAATAATCCTCTTTGAACGTAAAAAATAGTGGAGTTGGCATGAGCAATGCATATATCATCCAGCAGAGAGTTGAAAGGAATCAGGAAACGGAGTTACTGACTCTTAAATGAGTCCCTGGTTTTATTCAACTTTCTGAACCCAGCCTGGCCCTTAAGAAGGAATCTGGTCTGGACGGAACATTATCCAGAAGGTCCCCCTGATTTGCGAGTTCTGACCCAGCACGCTCATCAGTTTCTGTGAAGTGAAATAAACTACGCTTTATCCGTCCACAATTCACCGCCTTCTTAAGGGCTTTCTTTATGCGCTGAGGGCGGTGTGTTTTCGTTCGCTGATCGCGCGATCCTCTCAGGCCAGTCACTTATCTGATGTGACCGTAATAGAGGTTGGTGTCGTATTTAAACTCAACCTTACCGTTTACCTGATGCTGGTGAAAAATCTCTTGAACGCGTGCCAGGATCTCTGTGTATCCGGGCTGGTTGACGTTGGGAGCATACGAAGAAGAGAGCAGCCGTCCGGTGAGAGATTCGAGATCGAAGGTCTGCTGGCTGGGGAGTGACGCAGTTTGTACAGGGTGTGGATGAAAGAACCGGGTGAAATCGGCGCGGGAGAGATTCGTATGATTCACCTGAGTGTAGTCGGTTGCGAATTCAAGGAGCATCTGTTCGTAATCACGCAGAAAAGGAGTTGTGTCGGTCTGGCGTTCGTTCCAGATGAGTACAACCCATCCAGCTGGTTTAATGATTCTTTGAAACTCCTGTCGGGCGCATTCGCGATCAAACCAGTGAAATGCCTGACCGGCGACAATGAAATCAAATGAGTCGGCAGGGAGATGTGTTTTTTCCGCAGTCGCATTGATGCTGTGAAAATGAGCGTATTCTTTCAGGAACTTTTCGGCAGCGTGCCTCATTTCCTGGTTGGGTTCCACGCCATATACGGTATTGTGATGATCGAGAAACAGTCTGCTGGAAATTCCCGTTCCCGAACCAATATCGGCGATCAGAGAATCTGAAGTGAAGCCGCAACGGGTTTTCAGGAGATCGAGGACCTCAATCGGGTATCCGGGACGATACTTAATGTAGTTATCCACGCGATCTGAGAATCGGGAAGTCGAGTTATTCATCGCAGGAGCCCTGATCTGAAAGAACATTCGAGGTTCAGAGGAAGTATGAGCCTGTTACAGGCAGACATTATATATGTAAGACGTCTCAATTAGAGACTGGTTGTCCTGACTTTTTTGATTTCTGGTGGTTCTTTATCAAAGGCCCAGTAGTTCTGACCGGCAAAGTCTCTGTGCAGGAGCCAGTTTCTTTCATCTGCAGGGCTGTTCTGTTTAATCAGTGCGAACAGATCACTGAGGACGGCCCGGTTGCTGCCATAATAGGAATGACTCATAAAGCTGGTGTCGACGGCTGAGACATCGATGGTTTCGATGCCTTCCAGAATCAAAGGTTCCCGAGAATCTCCCGCACGTCGTTCCTGGTTGACGGCTTTGGAAGCAACGAGAGCGACATCGCCTGACCCGGAATAAAGTGTGACGCGGTGTGCTTGCGCAATAATGGAAGGTGCCAGGGTTCGGAACTCGGAGACGCCGACATCGGGAGCCGCCAGAATGATATTCTGGAATGGCTTCGTTGTTTCAAAGTGTTGTGGCAGTCGATTAAGGGCCCGCATCACAACGCGATTACCCATGCTGTGTACCATGATGTTGATTTTTGTTCCCGGCGGGACAGAATTGACTAATGTTTCCAGAAAATGGGCCATCGGTTCAACGCTGGAGCTGGCGACCTGACCGTCGAGCAGATATTTCTCAACCCCTCCCTGGGAAGGCCAGCTGTAGCAGACGACGGGCCCGTTGAAGGGAAGATCATTGGCAATCTGTGCTGCCCGTGTGACGGCACTGGGGAAGCTCACATTGAAACCATGGACGAAGACCAACACATCTTTTTGAGGTGCCCGCTCCAGCAGCAGATTCAAATCTGCAAAGAAGGGCTCTTCATCGGCAGGGGTTAACGAGCTGATTTCCACCTGGCCTTCCGGGTCTGGAGAACCCTGCCAGAGTGTCTGGATCACTTTCGATTTGAGATCGCTTTGATTTTTTCGAGAGATATGAACCTGGCTGGAACCGTAAGCCACCTCTGGGCCAAACTCATTCGCATAGCCGATTTCATCAGAAGGGTTTTTTTGCTGCAGTCGATTTGTGGCGTAAAGAATTTTCCAGTCTGTACCTTCTTCGGATTGTTTTGCTGCGATGGGGTCTTTGAGGGAGTCGGCGTAAGATTCTACAAGTTGCTGCGACAGAGCCCCCGTGACTTTTCCGGTGTAGATCAGATCCATTTTGGATTTCATTGTCTGACAGGAGAGACAGAAACAGGCGCAAAGCAGGAGTAGTACCCAATGGCGAATGGGGGTGGCATTCATTTCGGAGGTCTCCGAAGGGTCGAGTTCAGATTGGAGAAGAAGTGTTGCAGACAGATTCGGCTGAAACACCAGCTGAGAAATACATGAGAGGAAGATTTGAGAGAGGCGGGAAGGATACTGTATTTTCAAAAACGGGTGAATCCCAATTTGAACAAGTGGGCGCATGAATATTGAGCTGAAGGTTTCTTAATTCGTATTCTGTTGATTTGCCAGGGCCAGGGCCAGATTGACGGCATTGAACAGAGCATGTGTCACGATGATGGCGATATAACTGCGCCGATAATAGAAGAGGGTTCCCAGCACAACCGCCAGTGGAAACAGGGGGATACAATCGGGAAATCCATGGACGATACTGAAAACCAGCGAGCTCGTCAGAATCGCAGCGAAGGGATGTAAAAGCCTTTCCAGCCACCCTTGAAAGAGGACGCGATAAATCAGTTCTTCAAACAGTGGTGCGACGAGGACCGCGGAAATAAAAATCCAACTGATCGTGGAAAAATGTGGCTCGGCTTTTAAGAGCAGAAAAAAAGGATGCAGGCTCTCTTCTGATCGGAAGGGGTAAGTCAGTAACAACAGAGCCATCACAGGCAGAAGCGCGAGCAGAAAGCCAACAGCTCCATCGCGGAGTTGCTGACGAATCTCATTCAGGCGAAATCCCAGTTTCTGAATCACATCGAAGTGGGCCAGAGCCAGCATGAGGATCAGGATTGTCCCAAAACAGAAAGTAATCAGTGACGATTGCATGATCTGTACTACTGTAACTGGCTTTGAAGGCGCCAAAGTCTGATGCCATTCACTCCATTCACGCTCGAGGGAACTTGTAAACTGAATGGCAATCCAGAGCATCGCCAGGAGAACGGGGAACGAAAATTCCAACTGGTATCGATCAGGGTTGAGCGGGAATACGGACGAAATCCGTCTGGTTGTCATCAGCTGCAACCAGTAGCGAATGCTCAGTAGAGTCAGGAGCAGCAGTAATAGATGCAGTGCTGAAGGGACCAATCAATGGCCTCCTGATGAAGGGAGTATCGAAAAACAGCATGAATGTGCCATAGTTGTCATCCGAAACCGGAAATACAAGCGAATTGTGGCAGGATTTGCTGACTCTGTGGTACTTCGTGTCGCAGGAAGTTATGCTACGTGGAAGCAGTTTTACGTTTTTTTTCCAGATTCAGGTGTATACAGGAAGTCGTGAGTAATATTCTTGAAGATATTGTGGCCAGCAAACTGACAGAAGTCAGCCAAGCGAAGTCGAAGGTACCCGTTGAACAACTGGCAGAGGCTTTGGCGGATGCTGCGCCTGTCAGGGATTTTGTTGCCTCGATGCAGACACATGGCCCGGTGGCGATGATTGCAGAAGTCAAAAAAGCATCTCCTTCCGCTGGTGTGATCCGGGAAGATTTTCATCCGGTGGAGATTGCCAGGATTTATGAGTCTGCGGGAGCGGCTTGTCTGAGTGTGCTGACGGACGAACAATATTTCCAGGGGCATCTGGATTTTCTGATAGCAGTTCGAAAGAATGTCGCGATTCCGGTTTTGAGAAAAGATTTCATCATTGATCGCTACCAGATTTTAGAAGCGAGAGTCGCTGGTGCAGACTGCGTCCTGTTGATTGCTGAATGTCTGGACGATGCGCAGCTGGAAGATCTCTATGGTTATGCATTGGAACTGGGGATGTCGGCTCTGGTTGAAATCTATGAGCCTGATAATCTGGAGCGCGTATTAAAGCTGTCACCTCCGCTGCTGGGAATTAATAATCGAAATCTGAAGACGTTTGTCACCAGCCTGGATCATTCCATTCGACTGGGGGCACAAGTGCCTGCGGACTGCCTGTTGATCAGCGAGAGTGGTATCCGCGATCGGAGTGATGTCCTCAAACTGCAGGAATCGGGTGTTCGCGGCATCCTGGTTGGCGAGACTTTAATGCGGTCGTCGGATATTGGAGAAAAAGCACGTGAACTGCTGGGGCACTCATCTCAGCCAACTCAATAATCATTTAATCTATCAACCAGTCAACAGAGCAGAGAAGGATCAGCGATGTCAGATACTGAGCAGCAAGTGGAACATGTCATGGTCGTGCCAACACTTCTTTTTCACGAAGTGGGCTACTTTCAGGGATTTAACGATCAGGTGGCACCTTATCTGAAAACGTTGTTTGATCCGAACTATATCAGTTTCCGACCTCGCGATACGGTCGAGGAAGATCCCAGTTTCAAACAGCTGATTCCGTATTGTATTTTTCGCCATGAGGGGAAGATTTTTTACTATACACGGGGCTCCAAAGGGGGCGAGCAGCGATTACACAGTAAACGTTCGATCGGGATTGGCGGACATATCTCCCTGGAGGATGATGCGAAGGAAGGCTCCACATATCGAGAGGGTATGCAGCGCGAAATCCAGGAAGAAGTTGCGATGGATACGAAGTATACAGAAGCCTGTGTCGGTCTGATTAATGACGACGAAACCGAGGTCGGAAAGGTCCACTTGGGAATAGTTCACATATTTGACCTGGAGTTGCCCAAAGTTCTACCCCGTGAAGAGTCGATTATAGAGACAGGGTTTGACTCACCGGAAAAACTGTTACAAGAGTTAGATCAGTTCGAAACCTGGTCTCAGATCTGTCTGAAAGGGCTATTTGAACTATCTTAACTCAAGTCGGCAGAAACTGCCGGTGGAAACGGTAAGTCAGGCAAATCGACATACAGATTCATGAACAGGCTGGTTGCGGGACTGCATACCAGCCAATCTGCCTGATCAGGGAATGAGGGCAGATAAAAATCGACATATGTCAATACAAGAGAAACGAAGTGACAAAGGAGTGTCTTCAAAATGAAAATCACGTTTCGCGGATGGATTGTTGTAGGTTGTCTGTTGGCTGTCTTGTCGGCGATGGCTGTATTAGGTGCTGGAGTTCATGCACAACAACCAGTTACCACAAAACCGGCAGTGACGACCAATCCGGAACTGCCAGGCCAACTCTCAGAAGAGCAGTTAGGAAACCTGTTGAAAGCAATGGGTTTAACTGCGACCAAAACTAAAAAGCGGTACGACTTTCAGTTCAAAGCCAATCAAAACAAAGAGGAGTGGGAACTTTCCATGTCCGCCGTTCTGAGTGAGAATGGTGAATGGGTGTGGGTCATGGCGTGGCTGGATCCTTTGCCTCGCAGTGCAGCGGATGTTCCACGGACTGCGATGTTACGCCTGCTGTCTGACAACGACCGTATGGGGAATGGTAAGTTTTTTGCTTACATTTCCAGCAACCGTCGATTTGTATTGCAGCGTGTGATTCCCAACCAGCGAATTACAACGAAAAAGTTTCATGAGATTCTGAGTGATCTGGGCAGCAGTGTAGTGCAGTACTATCCTCACTGGTCGACTGATAACTGGAAGCGTTCTTCAACTCCGGAACCTCAGGGCACCGCGCAGCAGACGCCGGCCCGTCCGACTCAGACAGCTTCAGGGGCATCCAACTTCACTCCTCGAACCCAGAACTGATCTGATATCAGTTTGACTTGAGCCTGGTTTCGTTTCTTGGTTCGAACATCCTTTCAGTTGTTTCGAATTAAGTAGTCCAGACAGGGTACGATGAAATGAAGAAAAGCTGCTGACGGAAAAGCAGAATCCATTTTGAAGATGGAATCAGTCCTTGTTGCCTGATATGGTGACAAGGGCTGATTCACGTTCGGGTTCGCGCTTTTCGCGATGTTGAAGCTGGTATCTGCTTGCTGGAATTGAGTTCAACCTGCTAAAATCTTTTCAGTAGAGCCCCTGAACAGTGAAAGATTCAGTTTATGCGCATGATTCGCTTTGAGCAATTCGGAGAGCCGTCAGAAGTTCTCAAGGTCTGTGAGGCGGAAGAACCAGTTGCCAAATCGGGAGAAGTGCTGGTCCGCATGCTGGCCAGTCCTGTCAATCCGTCCGATCTGCTGAATATTCGAGGCGGGTATTCATCGCGTCCCTCACTGCCTGCGACGCCAGGTTTCGAAGGTGTGGGTGTTGTTGAAGCCAGTGGCGGAGGATTACGAGGCGCTCTGTTCAAAGGTAAGCGAGTTGTAGTCTTGAATCGAAGGACTGGAAACTGGGCAGAAAAGGTGGTCGTTCCCAGCGAGTATGTGATACCTGTATCATCACGTCTCACACAGGAGGAAGCGGCAACTTTTTTTGTGAACCCTGCGACCGCCTACATACTGGTCAAATCGCTGCTGGATGTCCCGCGCGGGGAATGGCTTCTGCAGACAGCGGCCGCTTCAGCCGTAGGGAAAATGGTTGTCCGTCTGGGGAATCATTTTGGACTTCAGACGCTGAACATTGTCAGACGCCATGATCAGGTGGAACAGTTGAAAAACGCCGGTGCCAGTCATGTGGTAGTGTTTAATGCAGAGCATGATAATGAGCGGGTATTAGTAGATCAGATCAGAAAACATCTGGGCAGTGAAACGGTGAAGTATGCCATTGATGCAGTAGGAGGCAAGACGGCATCAACAATCGTCAGGATTCTGGGAGAACGTGCCAGGATGATAGTGTATGGGTCTTTAGATCGAACACCGCTTGACTTTATGTCGCGCGATCTCATTCGCAACGGTGCCACTCTCGAAGGATTCTGGCTGGCCCGATATATGGAATCTCTGTCACTGCCTGCCAAGTTGCGACTGGTATCAAAGTTAACCGGCTTTATTCGCAATGGGGTATTGGCTACTGATATTGGCAATGTCTTTCCCGTGGACGAGGTCGTAGAGGCTGTGATCGAAGCGGAACGAACTGGAAAAGCCGGAAAGGTTCTGATTCAGCTATCCTGAATCGGCCCATGATTCAGAAATGAATCCTGTTGTGCCCGAGCCTTGATTCCTGAAACGAAATATCGCATGGCGAACGATCTTTATTTCCTGGTATTCTTTTTTGAGCTGGTACTCTTTTTAAATTTCATATTTTTGACCAGGGGATTAGCTGGTGAGAAGAGGCCGGCTGCTATACTGCAGCAGCTCAAATCTAATCTGCCTTTAACAGCAATTCTGTTGACAGGTGTATTGTTGTTGTCAACTGCTGCTGACTCAATGAATCTGGGCAGTATTCAAAACTATCTGGAAACATCAGAGCTGAGTCAGGCATCGTTATTAAACGACTATTCTGCGATGTTGGGATTGATATTGATTGTCTCGGGGGCAGTCTTCCGTGTGGGACTGCTGCCATTTCATTTTCAGAACCGACTGTTGCTGAAGGAGACTACCTGTTTACAGGCTATCATGGCGATCCTGCTGCCAGTCGCCGTTGGCTTATTTTTTCTGATTCAGGTTGTCAGCCAGGTTCTGGTCGTCAATCTGTCATCCGTAGAGCAGCTTTTGTTTTTCCTGTCTCTGGTTATTCTTGTCAGTTCTGCGGGACTCCTGCTGATCGAGAAAGAATGGAAAGGGATCCTGCAGCTGATCGTCATTCAAAGTGCTGGTGTTTTTCTGGCACTGTTTTCTGCAGTCTGCTGGAAGTGGAGGCACGAATCGTCTGCCACTGAATCAGTATCGATTCAACAGTCAATGCAGTCTTATATACCGGATCTGTGCATTATCTGGCTGGCAATTATGGGGTTCGCCTGTTTTCTGGATGCAGTCGGGCGGCGTCAGTCTGCGCTTGTCTTCCCAGAACAGCTACAGGGATTTCTCCCTGATCAGCGATTGTTGGGGATCGCTGCAGTTGTATTACTCGCATTACTGATGGGGTTTCCCGGATCAGCTGTCTTTCAAATGAACCTGCAGGCAATCCGGTGTCTATTCGAAATTCATCAGGAGGCATTAAAGGGGACAATGGCGATTGTGCACGCGGGCTACCTGGGGCTCGGGATTGTTCTGATCGTCTCTTCGGCGATGGTTTCTTTTACCTGTGCCAGGCTGATTTTACAGATCAGTTTTGCAAAACCATTGACCCGCTATCGACAAAAGCCTCACCGGGGACTGGTGCTGTTCTGCTATGCATGTGTGATTGGCGCATTGCTGTTCAGCCTGCGGAGCGTGGTGAATTTTTGAAGCTTATTGAACCTGAGCGGGAAATTTATGAGAATTTTTTATCATCCGGATAGATTTTGTGGATGAAGAGATTGCCGCAGTATGGGCATTCAATAGAGCATCCCAGTCGGCGGGATTGAATTTCGAGTGAGGTTTTTTGACCTGATTTATGAATTCCGAATTGAGGTGTAATTTTATTTTTACAGGATGGGCAGAACACTTCAATTTCATTTTGCTGCATAGTGGCGGTTTCCTTCTTAAGGGAACAATGGCAATGCCACACAATATCTGGGATTTTGATGTTAGACGTGCGGTACACATCAAGTGACCAGATAATAATGTTCTCTGAAAACAGCGGGGCGGCAGTTCCATGCAGGCAACCCCGTCCATATCCATCTCTGTCCCTGAACGGGCTAGACGAAACTGCCGCCACCTGTATATCAATTAAACATTCTTCTACAGTCCAGGCAACTGAAAGATCAGATCTTAGTATAGGGGTATGACAACAGTCTGGCATACCCTGACGGATTAGTTGAAAATAATTTAAGAATCTGGAATGGTAGCACGCCGATCTGCAGTACCATAGCTTCAATTCCCGTTACGGTTCTGGTCCTCTGGCCTCCTGACAACTTTGAAAAGCCCGGTAGCTGGAATCATTCATCAGCCCAGTGTAAGCTGAGTCACTGTTAATAAACACCCTATTTCTCATTCATTATCTGACAGGTGTCTCGTGAGAGTAGTTACATTTGGTGAAGTTATGTTACGTCTGGCTCCGCAGAACCATTTGAGAATCAGCCAGTCAGTACCCGGAATTCTTGAGTCCACATTTGGTGGCGGTGAACTTAATGTTGCGGTTTCCATTGCTTTGCAGGGAGGAGCTTCTGCTTTTGTAACAGCTTCACCCGATAATGCCATTACGGATTCTCTCGTACAGGAAGTAAAAAAAACAGGCGTTGATTCCAGTCTGATTCAACGCAGTTCAAGAGGAAGATTTGGAATTTATTTTGTAGAGACGGGGGCTAATCAGCGCGGAGGGACGGTGACTTATGATCGTGAGTTCAGCTCGATTGCGTTGGCGACTCCAGATGAATTTGACTGGAATCAGGTTTTTGAAGAGGCAACCTGGTTTCATATTACCGGAATCACGCCAGCAATCAGTGAATCGGGGGCAGCGCTTGCTCTGAAAGCTATGCAGGAGGCACAGGCGAGGAAAGTGCCGGTTTCCTGTGATTTGAATTTTCGTAAAAAACTGTGGAACTGGAAAAGCGGAACGAAACCGGTTGAGCTGGCGAAAGAAACAATGCGATCTCTGGTTCCCTATGTGGATGTCGTGATTGCCAATGAAGAAGACGCGGATCTGTCATTGGGGATTCGAGCGACTGAATCGGATGTAGATGCGGGTGAATTAAACGTCCAAGGCTACATTGCGGTAGCAGAGCAGATTACACAGCAGTTCCCCAATGTAAAACAGGTGGCAGTTACCTTACGAGAAAGTATTTCTGCAAGTCACAACAACTGGGGAGCCATGTTGTATACTCAGAATCAGCAGAAGGCTGTGTTTGCGCCGTGTGATAATGAAGGCAACTATTCAAGTTACCAGATTCACAATATTGTTGACCGGGTTGGCGCAGGAGATTCTTTTGCCGGCGCATTGATCTTTGCCTTGAATACACCGGAACTGGCTGCTCCCGAGACGGCAATCCGTTACGCTGTCGCTGCCAGTTGCCTGAAACACAGTATCCAGGGGGATTTCAATTATTCTACCCGAAAAGAGATAGAAGCATTAATGAACGGAGCGGGGTCAGGACGTGTGCAGCGTTAGTTAATTTTCGCTTACAGATCAGTTGGTGAAAATGAAATTGGTGTATAATGATGGAATGGACGCTCTCGACAACCGGGTTGTGTCGAGGTGGTCAGCTTTATAATCAAATACGAGGTACAACCTTTTTTGTGTTGAGTGACTGAGATCCGTGAAGGGGTTGAAGAGACATGCAACGAGGATCAGGACGCCGTACACGGCTGGAGACCCGTTTAAATGCTCTCAGTACGCCTGTTTTTGCTCTCGATGCTTCAAGAACGATATTGTTTTTTAATAGAGGGTGTGAACAACTGCTGGAATGGTCGGCTGAAGAAATTCTGGGTCAGACTTGTGACTATGCGATCGATACCGATACTGATGAATGTGAATCGGTCTGTAATTTAATCTGCCCCCCGGCAGAAGTCTTTCAGGGAACTCGTCTGGAAGTACCCCGCTTCCTGCTCGCACGAAGTGGGAAAACGATTCCCTGCCTCATCCGATACAGCCCTCTGACTGATGAGCAGCGACGAACGAAACTGGTTCTGGGCTTCATAGAACGGATTCGAGACCCTCAGGCACTTCCATCCGCTTCTGCATCGCAGCAGTTGCATGCAGAGCTGGCTGCTTTGCGGTTGTCCCTACGTAATCGGTTTCGCTTTTCGACACTCGTGGCACGCAGTCCCGGCATGCAGCGCGTGCTGCGACAGTTGGAGCTGGCAGTTCAAACGACACAGCCGGTTCACTTCCAGGGTGAGACAGGAACGGGAAAAGAGCATCTGGCACGTGCCATTCATTTCGAAAGCGAGCAGAGAAGAAGAATATTTATTCCTCTCAATTGTGAAAAACTTCCTCCCCGGGAACTCAAACAGACGGTGAAAAAGATCTTCGAGCGGGATTACGACGAATCGATGCCTCTTGAGCCGGGAGTATTATTTCTGGCTGAGATACAAAATCTGCCCCGTGATATTCAGGAAATGATTCTAGAAAATCTGCAAGCAAAAGCGAAGAACGTGCATGTCAGATTAATGACTGCCAGTTCCATACCGCTGCAGGAACTACTGGACCAGGAAACGATTCTTTCTGAATTTTTCTTTTTCATTACGACGATGGAAATTCAAGTCCCAGCTTTACGGGAAAGAAGGGAAGATCTGGAATTGTTATCGCAGCATTTTCTGGAAAATGAAAACCGGTATCAGCAAAAACAGGTAAGTGGTTTTGCGCCTGGGTTATTGTCATTATTCCAGGACTACTACTGGCCTGCCAACCTGGATGAGCTGATCCGGGTCATACAGGCGGCATTTGAAGCGACTACCGAACCCGTTATCACGCGTGAATCTCTCCCCCTGCGATTTAAAACCGGAGTTGATGCCCGTTCGCTGGGGCCTTCTGTATCAGCTCCACTACGACCACTGGATGAATCACTCAGTCTGGTTGAAAAAGAACAGATTCTACTGGCTTTAGAACTCTCCAGAAATAACCGGACCGATGCTGCGCGCATGCTGGGGCTGACCCGTGCCAAGTTATACCGTCGGATGGAAGCTCTCAATATCAGCATTGATGAGCTCTGAAGGCTGCTCATTCATGTGAAACTGGGAGTTTTGCGGGCTCTGGCGTCAGGTTTTTCTTTGTGATTTGCTCCGAATCGGGAATTTAAGAATTGGGATTTGCGCAGATGCCAACATGAGTACAATTCTGCATTCTTACTTGAGTGATCTGATAGTGTTTCCTGCAGGAGTAGTCGGTTGAAAATTAAGAGTCGAGCATTACTGGGTGTTCTGAATTCCCTGGTTGTTTTTGTAATCCGTATGATTTTCAAGACAACACGCCTGGAGTTCGTGGGTGACAGTCTTGATCGGTGTCCCTTTGCAGATACGGGGTCAGAACGATATCTGTATAGTGTATGGCATGATTCGGTAATACCCCCGCTCTTCTGTAATGTGGAACATAACAGTGTGGCATTGATCAGCCAGCATCGGGATGCAGATACCATCGAGGCTATGCTGAAGGCAGCCCGCATGGGAGCGATTCGTGGTTCCACTACGCGTGGCGGTGCCAGTGCCATGAAAAAATTAATGACTTCCGCAGAAGGCAAGCATGTGGTGATCACCCCAGACGGACCACGGGGACCGCATCATCAAATGAAACCAGGCATTGTATTTCTGGCATCTCATTCGGGGCGAAGTATTATCCCGAATGCGTTCGCCGCTTCTCGTTGCTGGAAATTTCAGGGAAGCTGGACCAGTATCTGGATCCCCAAGCCCTTCGCGACCGTTTATTATCTCGTCGGGAATCCCATTCATGTCCCGGAAGATATTTCACGCGAAGAGATGAGGGAATACACTGATCTGGTTCAGGAAAAAATGGAAGAACTGGAACAGGAACTGGAGCAGCTCCTCACTGGTCCTGTACAGGAACGGTCAACGGTGCCCTTTCGAAAAGCTGCCTGAACATCAGCAGCAAAGTTTTTTTTGCTTTTCTGATTGTTTCGAAGTGACAAAATTGCATTCGCTTACACGGGCGGTATAACATGACGCATTGCCAGGCATGATCAGGTATCCTGCCACTGCGCTCGATAGTTTTCGGTTGAAGCCTCTATGTCACTCAAAGTCACAAACATCCGCCTGCCAGTTGAATTTCCCGAACAAGAACTAGCGGAAAAAATTGCAGAACAACTGGGCATCAATGCGAATGAGATTCAAAACTATCGTATTCTCCGGAAGAGCCTGGACGCACGCTCCAGGCATGATTTGCGATTCGTCTATTCTGCAGAAGTGATTCTCCCTGATGAAGCGGGCGTTTTGAAAAAGCTGCGGGATGATTCCTCAGTTCAGGGGTATACCGAAGCGCCTTTTCATGATCCAGGTTGTGGTGCACAGCCGCTGGAAGAACGGCCTGTCGTTGTCGGCTCGGGACCTGCCGGTCTGCTGGCGGGATATTTTCTGGCCCTCAAAGGGTACCGTCCTCTCATTCTCGAGCGTGGTTTCCCGGTCAAAGAACGGGTCCCTGAAATCAGACGTTTTGACAGGGGAGAAGATTTCCATAGAGAGAATAATTACCTGTTCGGCGAAGGAGGAGCGGGCTGTTTCAGTGATGGGAAACTGACCTGTCGTTTGAGTGGTCCGGATGTGCAATGGGTTCTCGACCGTTTTGTGGACTGTGGTGCACGTTCCAGTATCGTTTACGAGCATCGTCCCCATCTGGGCAGTAATAAACTTCCCATGATCTGTCGCAATTTTCGCCGCAAGATCGATTCGCTGGGCGGTGAATTTCGTTTCGAATGTCGCCTGGAAGGATTGGATGTTGTAGACGGTCAGGTACAGGGAGTCATGACATCATCAGGTTATATAAAGACGTCACATGTGATTCTGGGTATTGGACACAGTGCGCGTGATACTTATCAGATGTTGTATGAACTGGGCGTTCCCATGTTTCGTAAAGCGTTTCAACTGGGGCTTAGAATTGAACATCCTCAGGAACAGGTCAATCAGCATAAATATGGTCGCGAAGAGTACCTGTCTCTTCTGGGTGCCGCCGACTATACCATGATCACTAAGGGAAAACGTGACCTCTATACGTTTTGCATGTGTGCAGGAGGGATCGTGATGCCCAGCGTTTCAGAACCGGGGATGTTCTGTACGAATGGTATGAGTAATTCGCGACACGATACCGGTTACGCCAACAGTGGTGTCATGACGACGATTTATCCCGAAGAATTTGGCAGCGAACATCCTCTGGCGGGAGTCGAACTGCAGAGGAAATATGAGGCGGTTGCATATGCATTGGGAAATAAAAATTATCTTTGTCCGATACAGCGCGCGGGAGATTTCCTGAACCAGAAGAAGACCGATTCGAATTTTTCTTACAGCGGCACTTATCAGCGGGGGGTGGTTGCCACGGAGCTACATCAAGTTCTGCCGCCAGTGGTTCTTTCACAGATAGAAAACGGATTGCCTGTCATGGATCAGAAATGGCGTGGCGCATTCCTGGCGAACGCAGTACTGGTTGGTCCGGAAATGCGGGGTAGTTCTCCCGTTCGCATCGATCGGGAACGAGATACTTACCAGGCTCCCGGTTTTCGCGGGTTATATCCCGTTGGAGAAGGTGCCGGCTACGCAGGCGGAATTGTTTCTGCAGCCGTTGATGGGCTTCTGAGTGCCAAGAAACTGGTGGAGGAATTTGCCCCGCCTGGGACGACAGCGGAAAAACTTATTCACCATCAATGATTTGATTGATCGACTTGTCAATGGCGGCGAGATACTGATCCAGCTTCTCGAACAGTTCCTGTGTAAACTGGTCGCTCTTCAATAGTTCCGCAGCCTTATTTCTTATGCTGATATCCTCGACACGTCGTTTTTCGACGCCGTCAGGCAGCTCGCGAACCAGCCGAACCATCTGCTCATTCATGGGAATAAAACCCAGTTCCAGATGTTCTACCAGCTCGGAAGTGAGCCGCTCGGAATCCGAGAACATTTCCCGTAATGTCAGTTGGCTGAGCGCACGCTTCACAATTCCTGTCCCCCTTCCAAAGATCAACAGATATTGATATTAGACAGGTGATCGTCGTGAAGGGTCAAGGGTATTTTCAGTTCAACTTTGATTAAGATTGGGTCAATCTCTGTTTCTGTTCAAATGGGATCTGAACAAAGGGCTGAAGACAGGTCAAACTTCAGATTAACTTGCTAACATACGACCAGATTTCGTCGCTAATCTCCTCGATAGACCTGAGCGTCTCTTTCTGCAGGCATTGAATTTTCTGCCAGTGCTGATTTTCTTCAGCCAGTTGAAGATAGACTTCTCTTACATTTGCGAGGTAAGTCTGATCTGCTTCCTGCAGGTCAGCAACTTTCTCGGTATATGAGCGTGCCTGTTTTTCAGCGATCAGTTTTTGTGCATAGTCTGCAGGCAGATCGAGAAGAATCGCGAGGTTCAAACGAGGCATTTTATAAATGGCATATTCAATCTGCTCAATCCATTCGATGAACTCACTCCGTTCAGCACCGGAAAGTTTTGCTCCCTGGTGAGCCACATTTGAAGGGATGTAGCGGTCAAAAATCACGACATCGCTGGTCTCGATGGTGTTCAGAATATGGGACCGGGATTCAAAACGATCGCCGGCATATAGCAATGAAGCGAGAAACGGGTTGACTTCATCCAGCTCACCAAACCGTCCGTTCAGGAAGTCCCCAATCGATTTACCGAATAATGTCTGGTCGTAACGGGGAAAGCCGATCAGGCTGGTTTTGATTCCTTCCGCCTGACAGCGTGCGTGTAACCTGGCTGCCTGTGTTCCTTTTCCAGAACCATCAATTCCTTCGATTGCAATAATGACTGCCACTCAATTTCTTTCTCTTTATAATGCGGTGTTCTATTGTCAAATTGAAATGTCTACAGATGGCAGCGCAGTTCAAAATCTGCTTACGCAACAGTGATCAGGGAGAGATTCGATCTGCTTCGAGAAATTCGAGGTAGTCTCTACTACCTCGTGCATAAACGAATTTTCCCAGGTCTGCTTTTGTTCCCTGACAGACCACGGGAGCGTACCAGCGATCGGTACCACGAACCCAGCCGGGTCGCTCGTCACATTCGCGTTCAATCATTACTTCGAGATCGCGATCAATTAAAGTGTGATAGAACTTTTGTGCCAGCGAGCGTTCCAGGTCCGCAAGTTGTGCACAGCGTTCCTGTCGAATCTCAGGTGATACCTGATCCTCATAAGTTGCAGCCGGTGTCCCTTTACGGGCACTGAAAGGGAAGATGTGAATTTTCATGAAGGCTGCCTCTTCACAGGCCTGCATGGTCTCTGCAAATTCTGCGTCTGTTTCACCAGGAAATCCGACAATTACATCTGTTGTGAAGGAGGGGTGATTCAGTCGTTCACGCATCTTTTGCAGTTTTTCCAGAAAACGGCTGACATGATAGCGACGTTTCATACGGCGCAGGACGGTATCAGAACCACTCTGGAGAGAAGGATGGAATTGTGGACACAGATGTTCGCAATCAGCGGCAGCTGAGATAAAATCATCATTAATCTCTGCTGTTTCCACACTGGAGAGACGCATTCTCCAGTCACCGGGGATCTGATCCAGTTTACGAAACAGATGCCAGAGCCGAAATGGAGGCTTTCCTGATTTTCCACGTGTTGTGTCGACCCCAAAATGACCGACGTGGATTCCTGTGAGCACGATTTCTTTGAAACCGTTATCGACCAGCCGACGAACTTCAGCCTCAATGTCCTCAGGAGATCGACTTTGCAGGCCTGGTCGAACAGACGGGATAATACAGTAGGTGCAACGCAGGATACAACCATCCTGCACTTTCACATACGCTCGTTTGCGTCCTTCAAATTCGGAAATTCCTGTGGGCATATCGACGATACCATGCCGTTCCAGTATGTCGGGCAGTTCTCGTTTATCAGTTACGACTTCGAATACTCCAGGTAGCTCAGAAACCGTTTTGGGATCTCGAGTGGCGTAACAGCCCATCACCAGAATTTTCGTTCCCGGGTTATTCTTCGCAAGATTCCGAATCAGTTTTCGTCCCTTGGAATCACCAGTGGCAGTGACTGTGCAGGTATTGACGACACAGAGGTCAGCGGTTTCCGCTTCCCCTGCTTCGCGATAGCCGTTTTTCTCAAGCGCTTCTTTGACCAGTTGTGTTTCGTACTGATTCACCTTGCAGCCCAGTGTTACCAACTGGCAGGTTTTATCTTTTCCGGGAGTTTGAAGTTGGGTGAGTGTCATGTTTATGCAGCTGTGTTTAAACAGATGTTTTGCGCTGTGAGCAACTCTGCTTCACGGTGGCGATACTTAGTAATGTAATCGAGCCAATCAGAAAATCGCTCGGAAACCTGGACTTACCAGAATTTACCACATTCCTTCTGGAAATTCATCAAGTCAGGTCGCATAGTATAATCAGAGTCAAACCAGACTTCGAGCGGCAGAAACCAATTGTCTGATCCGTTTACAGGAATAAGCGTTTCACTATATCTCTTCGACTGAAAGTAAGGCTATGTCGTTTCGATTGATCCATCATAAATCATTTATGAATCAAATGTTATGCATTATCCTGGTGATTGCGATATCAGGGACGACACGCTCAGGAACTGCTGCAGAGCAAACCGCGGGCGTCGACTCAAAAGTGTATCCCAACGCAGTGGTCGCCGCGGATCATCCCCTGGCGAGTGCTGCGGGAATTGCCATTTTGAAGGCCGGCGGTAATGTCGTTGATGCTGCAGTAGCGACTTCCTTTGCGCTCTCCGTTCTCAGGCCCGCCAGTTGTGGCCTGGGAGGCGGTGGCTTCATGGTGATCTGGGATGCCGAGCAACAGAAATCAACGGTTATTGATTATCGAGAACGCGCACCGGCTGCTGCCACACCCGATATGTATTCGCGTCTGCCTGGTTCTGATGTACAACGTCAACTGGCCAGTCGTCAGGGGCCACTGGCAGTGGCGGTTCCTTGTAACGTCGCTGGGCTGTGCTATGCGGTGAAAGAGTATGGCAAGCTGGATTTGAAGACGGTGATGCAGCCTGCGATTCTGATGGCCCGTCGTGGCGTTCCGATTAATGACCACATGCGATCCGTACAGAAATCCATGTTGGCCCGCATGAAACAAGGTAAACTGGACCAGAAAGAGTTTCAGCCACTCATCGATGAATATCTGAATCATGGCAAACCGTGGGAAGAGAAAGCGCGGTTTTTCAGTCCCCAGTTGAAGGTGCTGGAACTGATTGCGGAAAATGGTCGTGCCGGTTTTTATGAAGGGCCTGTGGCGGATGCGATTGTCGCGACCTGCGGTAAGCAGGGGGGCGGGATTCTGACCCTGCAGGATTTAAAGGATACCGAGCCCATCATTCGCAAGCCCCTTACTACCAGTTTCGATGGATATCAGATTCTGACAATGCCTCCCCCTTCCAGTGGAGGAATCGCGATTATTGAGTCCTTCAATATGATTGATGCTCTGGAAAAGCAGATCCTGAAACACCCTTTTGCCGATCTTAAATTTCATTCTCCTCAGGAACTTCACTATCTGACAGAGGTGATGAAACACGCGTTTGCCGATCGAGCCGAATATCTGGGTGATGCAGACTTTGTCCCGGTTCCCCTGGAGCGGTTAACAGATCCGCAATACGCCTCCCACCTGGCGGCCCGTATTGATGCAAAGCGGACAAAAAAACTGAAAGATTATGGACGTTATGTTTCTCCCAGGGATAGTGGAACAAGTCACTTATCGGTTATTGATGTGTCTGGAAATGCCGTGGCGTGTACCGAGACCATAAACCTCACATTCGGAAGTTACGTTGTGATCCCGAAATACGGGATTGTGATGAATAACGAAATGGATGATTTCGCCGCCATCCCCGGTAAACCCAATGCCTTCGGCCTGCTTCAGAGTAAAGCCAACGAGATCGAACCAGGTAAGAAACCACTTTCCAGCATGTCGCCTACGATTGCTGTCAAAGATGGTAAAGCGGTGTTTTCTGCAGGTGCCTCTGGAGGCCCGCGCATCATTTCCAGTACACTGCAGGTGATGTTGAACATGATTGTTTTCGGAATGCAGCCGGAGCAGGCGGTTGAGTCTCCCCGTATTCACCATCAATGGGTACCGGAAGACCTGCTTCTGGAACAGGAACTTTATAAGCAGGCAGGAGAGCAACTGAAGCAGTTCGGTCACACAATCAAGAAGAGTTCCAGTCTGGCTGCCACCCAGGCGGTCTCACGTCAATCAGACGGATTGCGAGGACACAGCGATACACGCAAACATGGCGCTGCTGCCGGCTATTGATGGCTGACAGAGACTTCTACAGGGTCATTCTGTTTTCTGAGCTGCAGCCAGTTTCTTTTCGATCTCTTCCTGTGTTTTCTCCAGTTCGCGTTTGACGACTGTTGACTCTTCTGCTTCGGCACGTTTTTTCAATGCATCAATCGATTCCCGGGTTCCGATCGCCTGTAAGATATTGCAGGCCTGGATTCGCATTGAACTGTCAGGATCGTCCAGTAATCTCAGAACCGGTTTTTCTGCGATGGTTCCCATGATTTTGAGAGCGGTACGTGCATCTTTCATGTCTGCGCGGTTGGGGAGGCGGCCGACCAGAATTTCTGCCATTGTTTCTGAGTGAATGGTTGGCATCAACTGGATGATGTCTTCACGAACTAAAGCCGAATTTTCTTCTTCAAGCAACTTTGCAAAAGCAAGTGTCGCTTCGTCGGTATACCAGACCGACATGACGTTGATATGTTCTTTCATGCGGAAACCTTCTTTTGCCTGGGGCAGAGTCTCTGCCAGAACTGTAGAGACTCTGGCAAGATTATCGGAATCCGGTTTCATAGTGACCAGTTTTTTACAGGCTGTATCATGTGCAAAAGAGCTGGTACCAGATATCACACGCAGTGCCCAGTCGATCGTATCTTCGCCTGGTTGTGGCTTTAAATCTCGATCATTTTTATTCGAATCGACAGGGGTTTCAGCCTTCATTTCCGGTTTGGGAGTAGCGGAATCGGACATGTTTTTAAGAGAGTTGGAATTCGCAGAAACTTTTACTGAAGGGTCAGACTGCGGAGAATTCGAGTTCTGTTGCAGTGCAAGTGCATTTATCTCCTCAGGTTGGACTTCGATTGTGATGATCCGGTTTTGGACATCAATCTCTTTCATTTTTCCACAATTGAGTTTCTGGGCAAAAGCAAACAGGTCTTTTGGAACCCGGTTCAATACCAGAACCAGTTGCTGATCTCTGCTGAAAAAATCGACCTTTCCGTTTTCTGTCGGAACAGTGGTAGTTTTCTCTTTCTGCTCCGTCGAATCCAGATAAGCAGACTGTATATTTTTCTGAAGCAGTGGAACAGGAACGGTGTTGATGTCGGTGATTCCACGTACAATCACGGCAACGCCAGGCTGTTCTGCATCCAGGGTCCGTTTGCGAATGTCACTCAACAGGTCTGTTTCGGGAACCACAGTGACAGGTGTCTCTGGTTTTGATTGCATGGAGGGAGTTGCCGACTCTTTTATTTCCGCCGTGGTTTCAGGTGCCTTCCCTGGTCGAGATTGAGATAATCGGGGGCTAACAGATGATGGACGAGGCGCAACATGATTATTTGCGGGCGCGAATGGGTTGGAATTGGTACGTTGCTGACTGGTGTCAGATCCGCCACAACCAGGCGCGAGCAGTACACAGGAAATCAGAAGCAAAGACGGAATGGTGTTTCGAATGTTGGCCAGCATGGGGATACGATTCTGTTGGAATGATAAAGGCAAACAGGCACAGCAACTGCTTGGTATAGATTTTACGCTATATCAGGAGATCAGGATCAAAAAAAATTGAACTATGATCAAATAGACATTAAAAATCCGGAATGGTTCAGGTAGCGGGCATTTGTATATATGCTATCTGCACGTCCCACTCCCTGCAAGACCAGTCACTTTATCTATATTTCCAGATCTTCATTTTATGCTGATGAAGCTGTTTTAAGGCCAATATTGAGTTATTTTTGCCCTGAGAAAAGCCACACTTTCCTCTAAATCTTCCATTCCGTTGACTCCATCTTCGATGCTGACCCAGCTGTCGAAACCAACCTGTTTCAGTTGTGAGAAGATGGTGTCATAATCATTGAGTCCTTTTCCAATCACTCCATGACTGAGTCGACTGGCGTAACCCAGGCTGTTTTCTTCCTTGCGCAGGTCTTCAATCGTTCCCTCGGTCAGATATCGGTCGCTGGCATGCATTGTGACCACCCGGTGTTTGATCCGTTCCAGCAGTTCCAGTGGATCTTCTCCCGCCAGGATTGTGTTACTGGGGTCATAGTTGACGCCGAAAAATGGCGAATCGATTCGGGATACCAGATCACAGAAGACATCTGCCATCTGTGCAAATTCCGGATAATCCCAGTAGTTGTCTTTGTAGTGGTTTTCAATAATCAGAGTCAGTCCCAGTTCTTCTGCCAGTGGAAGACAGGCTTCGATCGATGAGACGGCATATTGTATTCCCTCTTCCCGGGAAACTTCAGGCCTGCGTTGACCAGAAAGCACTCGACAATATTTTCCACCGAGTGCTGCCGTCATTTCCATCCAGAACTTTTCACGCTCGATCTGTTCGTTCCGAAACGCCTCATCAGGGTGTGTAAAGTCGGGTGAACAACACATCATGGGAATTTCCAGTCCCTGATCGCTGGCCATCTTTTTGGCTTCCGGCCAGAAATTCCTGTCTTTCATTTCCAGAAAGCCGGCGTAGAACTCCAGCCCGTCAATATCAAGAGTGGCTGCCAGATCAATCCACTGGTGTAGAGTCATCTCTCCTGAAAGGCATAGTTCGTCCATAAAGGCTTTGGGAAATGCAGCGAGTTTTGGCATCTAAGATTCCACCAGGTTATAGTGCTTTTTTAATCAAAATGATCTTCAACAGTTGCAGCGATCAACTTTACGGTGTCAGGACGGCTTTCACAATCTCACCTGAGTGCATGGTTTCAAAAGCCGTATGCCATTCACTGAGGGACCATGTTCCACCGATAATTGGTTCGATATTCAACTGACCTGTGGTCAACAGGCGAATCACTCGCTCCCAGATCGGCCAGTTATGGCTGAAGCTGCCTTGCAGTCGAATATTTTTCTGTACGAGCGGATCAAGAGAGAACCCTAATGGTTGTGGTCCCCAGCCCACCTTGCTGATCCAGCCACCTGGACGGACAATTTCCAGCGACTTTTTCAACGTGACTGATACACCGGCGGCATCGACAACGCCATTGACTCCCAGTCCGTCTACTTCGTAAGCCCAGTCGTCAAGTCCTTCGATGACTGGCTGACATCCATAAGATCGCTCAGCAATTTCGAGGCGTTCCTTATCACGCTCAAGTCCGACTACGGCGACTTCAGCTCCCTGCAGCCGCGCCATGGCAGCACAGAGTAAGCCTATAGGTCCTGGACCGAAAACCACGATGCGATCGCCGGGTTGAATTTCACCGTTCATCACAACTGCATTGAAGGCGACACAACAGGGTTCGGTAAGAGCCGCTTTTTCCAGTGGTAAACTATCGGGAACGCGATGCAGACAACGTGCGGGTACTCGTACAAAACTGGTCATGGCGCCGTTTACTCCATAACCGAATCCTTTACGGGTGGGATCCAGATTATAGCGGCCTTCACGAGACAGCGGGTTGTCAGGATCGATAATTGCTGCCGTCTCACTCACAACACGATCTCCCTCGGACCAGTTTTGAATAAGACCACCTGTTTTGAAAATCTTGCCGGCAAATTCATGTCCGAGTACCACCGGATAATTCACAGGCCAGCTGTGATCTGCCGTCCACTGATGCAGGTCGCTGCCGCATACACCAACCGCGGCGACTTCCAGCAGTACTTCGTCCGGGCCGATTTCCGGTACGGGGATCTCCTGCAGTTCAACGGAATTGGCTTCCGGGGCATAGTTGACGACAGCTGTTTGCGTTAATTCAGTCTGATTCATTTTTGACCTCCGATGGCGACGTCACCGTATGCGTGTACTTTTTCACAAATCAGTCTTAACGAGTCTTCCAGGTTACCACTCGCTGTTTTGAATGAATCTGCGTCAATGGTCAGTGGGGCTCCCAGCACAACGAGTGGTGCACCATACTCGGGCGTCTGGATCGCCTGTTCCAGGGAAAGACCACCAACGGCCTGTACTGGGACGCTGACAGCTGCGACAACTTCTTTCAGTTGATCCAGAGGGCTAGGCATCCGTTCGCCCCGAGCAGCAATTCCGCGACGTTCATCGTAGCCGACATGGTGAATCACAAAGTCACAGCCCAGATCTTCCAATCTTCTGGCAGCGGGAACCATATCATCTGCCAGATTGTCGCCCATCACTTTTACGCCATGATCTTTTCCTGCCTGCACGACACAGTGAATGGTTTCTTCGTGTGCGCGCGACATGACGACTACATGAGTTGCTCCGGCTTCGGCCATCATTTCTGCTTCCAGATAGCCGCCGTCCATTGTTTTGAGATCCGCAACGATGGGTGTTTCCGGAAAATTTCTGCGCAGTTCTCTCACACAATTCAGACCCTCTGCGAGGATCAAGGGGGTGCCTGCTTCCAACCAGTCAACTCCGGCTCTCATTGCCATCGCCGCCGTCTCCAAAGCCTCTTCAATGTTAGTCAGATCCAGCGAGATTTGTACAATCGGCTTCATGAAATTGGTTTCACTTTCTTTCACTGTTGAAATCGGTAGGCAGTAATTTGTTCACGCATCAGATGCGGCCTGATTGAGTGGAATTTCCGGACAGCTAAGCTCGACTTGAGAACCATCCTATCGGAAGAATTTCATAAATGCGAACGCTTGAAGCAACTCTGGTAAGAATTTCAAAAAGTGTACATGGGAATATTTCCTGGGAAAGTGCAGAGAGAGTCAGACTTCGTAAGCGTTAAAGTTTAACAGCTAACTGCCGGGGTGTGTGGATTTTGCTGGTTTTGAGGTAAATTCTGGTCGTTCGGCATCCGATTCGATTAAAGGCGTGTTATGTCACGCATGCGGGATGATTGAATGAATCTGGATGATTGTAGGACAGCCAGAAATGCCTTCTGAATTATTAGATGACTATCAGGTACAGGACCATTTGCACGAGCACCAATCGACATTTGGAGTTCGGGCGATTTTCATATTATTCATAGCTCTAGCGGGTGGAATTCTTTGTGCCCAGTGGGTGCGTGGCGCTCGAGTGGAAACCTATGTGGGTTCATTGCAGGCCCCTAAGACCATCATCACAGCGAATAACGACGCCATCATTCAGGAAATTTATGTCCAGGAAGGTCAAACAGTTTCCAGCGGAGAAACAATTTTGACGCTGTATGACAGAAACCTTGAGAAGAGCTGGAAGTCGAAACAGCAGGAACTGGTGATGCTGGAGTCTGAGCTGGAACAGTCGAAGGCGAAAAGCGAAGTCGAACTGGCTTTACGCAATAAAGAAATCGAGTCAGATGTGTTTAATGCGAAGTTGAAATCCTCTCAGTATCTCAAAGAAAAATATATTCATCAGATAACTAATCTGGCCTGGCAGGATTTCCTGCAGGATTACGATTCCATTTCGAGTAACGGGTCAAATGAAGATGTCTTTCGCTCACTGGTGTATGAAAGCCGGTTGCCTGATGAAAATAGAATCACAGCAATGCTGCGGCAGGAGTCTGCCCGGAATTCAGCTGAAGTTTTTGCGGCACGCGTCAAGCTTTGTGAAGATCAGATGGAAGAGTTGAAAGCAATTCAGCGGAAACTCCCAGCTCAAATTCGTGTTGCCATGGGAGTGGAAGTCATTAAAAACCGTCTGGATCGCGTAAAACAGGAATTGAAACAACTGGAATCACAGCGAGATGCTTTACAGCTGAAAGCCGGCAGGTATGGAACTGTTGGAATCTTTGCCTGTGAAAAAGGGGATCCTGTTAAGAAAGGGACCCCGATTGTGGAGCTCTTTGATAAAGAGCATCCCCACCTGGTCGTCGAAGTACCTTCCCGGAAAATCAGCCTGTTTGACGAGGGGAAAGAAGTCAAAATCATGTTTTCAGGTAATTTGAAAGGGAAAGGTACCATCCAGAGGATTTCAGAGCAGGCAATTCTACAGCCTGGTTCCACTGAAAGTATCATTCTGGTTTATGTTGCACCCGCCGGACCTCTCTGGCCCGAATTTCCAATGGGGACTACTGTCGATGTCACGTTAGAGAAATAACGCGGACATTGGCAAAAAACCGGTTCCGGCCTGCAGATTGAGTGAAACTCTAACTCTAGTCAGGCCCTGCTCTTCGGTCATTTATCGTTTTACTGGTCTATTTTCGACTTGAATTTACACCGTATAAGTTACAATATTTGTCAATTCTCGTGATTAATATCAGGAGTGATATTTTCACCAGAGACCTGAATCAGCTCTCTCACTCGCTTGAAAATCCTTGCCAGGAATCATCCAGGGAGAGTTCGGGGTTGTTCTTTAACAAATTGGGTCGCGCGGCTGCAGGAAGCTGGTTCGCCGAGTTTCATTCTCAAAACTTTTAGCGTGAGGAGAAGACCGTTGGGTATTTCAGCTACAATTCCTTTTTCGGCAGAAGAAGCAGACAGACTATCAGTCGATGCTATAGAGGAGATGAGGCTGCGCACCTGGGCAAGAAAGAACTACATTGAAGTATCGCAGCGCGACGATCTCTGGCACCCCGTCATTCTGGATGAGATGTTACGCATCGATCAGGAGTAATCCCAGTTGCTCGGGACTCCAGCCAAAAACTCATTCAAGGGAACAATTGCGTCTCCAACTCTGTCATATCTCAGCCAGATAGACTTGGAGACGTTACAACTGTCAGTATCTTTTAAAACCTGACTTTAATACTCTGCCAAAATCGGCAGGATCTCTGTCTGACGTTCTCCTGCAGTCACATGCACCTGATGTTGTTCGTCAATGAATACATTGATTTCGCTGCGCACTCCAAACTCCGGGAGATAGATTCCCGGTTCAATTGAGAAACAGGTTTGTGGTAAAACCAGGCGCTCTTCATGAGTTTCCAGGTTATCCATATTGGCTCCGTTCCCATGTGTTTCCTGCCCGATGCTGTGACCGGTTCGATGCACAAAGTATTCACCGTAGCCGGCATCTTCAATCACCTCACGACACGCCTGATCCACTTCCCAGCCTTGCAGGGGGGCCTTTGATTGAAACGACTTTTCTATCAGCGAAATCCCCGCATCGCGTGCTGCTGCCACAATCTTGAAAACTTGCGTGTATTGTTCGGGGACTGTTTTGCCGGTAAATCCTACACGGGTCATATCACTGTAAACACCACGCGGGACATCCAGTTTAGCCCACAGATCGATCAGAACGAACTGTCCTTCTCTAATCAAGGTTTCCTTGCCGGTTCCGGTTTCATAATGCGGGTCTCCGCTATGTGCTTCGCGCGCGACGATGGGCGGGTGATATGTTGTTAATCCTGTCTCATGAAAATGCTGCATGATTACATCACATACTGCTTGCTCTTCTACACTCCCCTGCTCTCTAATTTTTGTTGCGATAAATTGCCAGGCAACTTCGAATGCTTTATCGGTATGGATCCCCGCCCGTTGATGCAACTCCCATTGTTCCTGATCCCAGACTGCTTCAAAAAGTTGTACCAGATCACCCGAGGGAACGACGGACTCAACTGATTCACCGACCAGTTCAACCGTACCTGCATCGACACGGGATATATACGGATTCGCATTCCGCGGAGAGTACTCCATTGCAACCCGTTTGGTCTCACGTAAGATTGTCTCGATGCCCGCTTCCAGCTCCTGCCATTTGAGGTAGATGATTTTCTTACCCGGTAAATGATCGAGGGTCTCTGATTCGATACGATGAACCAGTTTGACTGGCTCTCCGGATTTGGGAATAAAGTAGAAAAAGCGGCGTGACCCCATGGCTTCATTGGGGATATCAAGAATTCTACGGGCCAGAATATTGCTGCCTCGAAAATCGTACAACAGCCAGCCATCCAGAGAAAACTGTTCCAACGCTGCTTGTACCTTAGAAAGTTCGAACATGAATGCACTGCCTGCTGATTGAGGTTTTGATGAACGGATCATTAGAAAAGGTTGTTAATCAAAGCAATGTAAGACGTTAGAAGTATTATTTCAAGATGGGAGATACGGGACATTCTTTATAATCAGTCGGACTTCCCGGAAAAACAGTTTGATTCGAGACGCTTTCTGTTGCCAATCGTAGTTGCGGTCAGGACAATATCGCCAGCAGACCAAAGTCTGTGAATTATTACCAATCTATAGAACCTGTCTTAAAACTGAGGAGAGAAGACAATTTCCACTGTATCGACTGAGCTTGCTTATCAGAAATGCATTTCACCTGCCTGTGAGGCGACTTATTCCCTGGACGAAGTATTAACCAGCTGTCCTAAATGTGGTGAATTGCTGGATGTGACTTATCACTGGGACCAGGTTCCAGTGCCTGAGTCGCTGCGCGAGTTCGAGAAGCGCTGGAGCAAGCGAAACAATCCCATCGATTTCAGTGGCGTCTGGAGATTCCGGGAACTACTGCCTTTCGCACAGGACGATCAGATTATTACGATCGGCGAAGGTCAAACCATGCTGAAGGCATCGGCTTCAGTCGCACGGTACGCGGGACTGAATGAAGACAGCTTATATCTGCAGTACGAAGGTCTGAATCCCTCAGGCAGCTTCAAAGATAACGGGATGACCGCCGCTTCTACACACGCTGTTATGGTAGGAGCAAAGGTTGCCGCATGTGCTTCGACAGGTAATACCAGTGCTTCACTGGCGATCTATTCCAGCGTCGCTCAGAAATTCAAAGTCGTCGTATTCGTCGGCAGTGGTAAAATTGCATTTGGAAAATTATCGCAGGCACTCGACTTCGGTGCTAAGACAGTTCAGATTCAGGGAGACTTTGATGACGCGCTGGCCCGGGTGCGTGAAGTTTGTACTCAGGAAGGGATTTACCTCTGTAACAGCGTGAATCCATTTCGACTGGAAGGCCAGAAGTCGATTATGTTTCGTGTACTCGAAAGTCTGAACTGGGAAGTACCAGACTGGATCGTAGTACCGGGCGGAAATCTTGGTAACTCAAGCGCCTTCGGTAAAGCATTTATGGAACTGAAACAGCTGGGGTTAATCGATCGCATTCCCCGGCTGGCGATCATCAATGCTCAGGGAGCCAACACCCTTTATCAACTGTATGAACAACACGGCCTGCGCTGGAATGGTGGTAATTATGAACGCGATCAATCAACAGATTATTTCACACAAATGGATAAAGAAAATCGCCGTGCCTCAACATTAGCCAGTGCGATTGAAATTAACCGGCCAGTGAATTTTTCCAAAGCTTTACGCGCCCTGGATATCTGTGATGGAGTTGTTCGTGAAGTGGATGATCAGCAGATTCTGGATGCGAAAGCGCAGGTGGGGGCAGGTGGATTGGGATGTGAACCGGCAAGTGCCGCCAGCGTCGCCGGAGCAAAACTGCTGAAAAGCGAAGGATTGATTGCTGCCAGTGATCGCGTCGTCTGTATTTTAACAGGACATCAGCTGAAAGATCCAAATGCTACTGTCGCCTATCATTCAGCAACCGATGAACATATGGATGAAAAACTGTCGAGTCATGGGGTGAATACAGCTCCTTTTTCCAACGGACCTATTGTCGTTGAGAATGATTTAGATAAAATAATAGAAGTCATTCGATCGTTTTGAACTGATTCTTTCTTCTGGCACAGCGGACTGTGTTTCAGGTTAAGATATATATATTAATTTGTAATTCCACTACCAGTGGAAATGAGTTTAAGGGGCACGGAATGAGTTCACCCTTTGAGGAACTGGAATATATTGCTGATTTTCTTCCAGAGGAGGGAGAATCTGTGATTGTTTCGCGCAATCATGGCGAATTGATCTGCGAGAATTTTCAAAAAGAGCGTCCTCTTGATGAGATGGCGAGTCCCGAATTTTATGGTCATCTCGTCCATGCAAATGAGCGCCTGAATGCGTTGGTTGCCCGCCCTGTCTGGATCTCCATTCTCGCCTGGTTCTGGATCTGTGTTGTGATCCATGAGGCATTTAATCTTGGCTGGGGTGGCTGGTATATTGATCTGGGGCTGGGGCTGGTGGCAATGGCTGCCAGCTATGCTGCCATTCGCTTACGCCAGGATCGCTATTTTAAAAATGAAGTCCGACCGACTCTGAATCGGCAGATGTATGGCAGCAATCTAAGCAAGTACGCATTGGTGGGAGTCATCAGACAACGACCTGAGTTACGAACACTGCTGGATACACTCTCACGTTCGCTGCATTAAATCGACTGGCTGGCACCATTCATGTGTGGTGTTCCAGCCGTCCATTCACATAAATGTCTGAATCCAATTGCTGGATCTGATAATCTTGCAGGTTATGTAATTCGGGAATCATTTCCAGCCCTTTACCTGCGATGGGTGTTACTGCTTCTGCTCCGCCAATAATCTTCGGTGCGATGAATACATGCACTTCATCAATGAGCCTTTGATCAAAGCAGGAGCCCAGCAAACTGCCTCCTCCCTCCACCAGAATATTTGTCATATCCCGTCGAGCCAGTTCCTGCATGCAGAGTCGCAGGTTGGGTTGACTCTCATTTTCACTGGTGGAGTTGGAAAACTGCAAAACTTCCACTCCTGCCTGTTCGAGTTGGAGAATCTTTTTTTGAGAAGCGGAAGGATGTGCTACCACAATTACAGGCGCCTCAGCGACGGTCTGAACCAGTTGGGATTGAACTGAAAGCCGCGCCTGTGAATCAATAACAATACGGGCAGGTATTCTTTTTCCGGGCGGGCGCGCCGTCAGCAGCGGATCATCAGCTGCTGCGGTTCTTTGACCGACCATAATTGCATCCATGCGGCCTCGTAATTCATGTACCCGTTCCCTTGAACGCGGATTCGAGATCCACTGCGAATGGCCAGTCCGCGTGGCAATTTTCCCATCCAGTGTCATGGCCCACTTGGCGTGGATCCAGGGCAAACCCTGTGTCACTCGTTTTACGAATGGGCGGACCAGAGCCTGCGCTTCAGATTCAAGCAGACCAACTTCGACTTCGATTCCAGCTTGTTTCAGTTCTTCAATGCCACCACCGTCAACGTGAGGGGCGGGATCACGCATTGCAATTACAGCTTTCTTGATTCCGGCCCGGATCAGTGCTTGAGAACAGGGGCCGGTTTTACCCTGATGACAACAGGGTTCAAGCGTGACATAAATGGTTTTACCCTGAGACTGCTCACCAGCCATATTCAGCGCATGGATTTCTGCATGGGGGCCTCCACATTGCTGATGGTAACCTTCACCAATGAGCTTGAGACTGTGATCGACAATAATCGATCCGACTGCAGGATTTGGCTCGACAGAACCTGTGCCACGTCGAGCCAACTCCAGGGCGCGATGCATGACTTCTTCTGGACTGGAAAACACTCTGATAGGATCCACAGTCTGACACACTTTCCTGCAGGGGGCCGATTCGATTGTTAAAGTATTCGAATTGATCAACTCATATCGAATTTGATTCGATACTGTTCAGGATTGTCCGGGAATCCAGAGTTTCTGTCCAGCATCAGAGTCAGGAGCGGCATCACCGGGTGACCAGATCCCTTCGCCCGAAGCATTTCCACCGAAATCACCTGCATCCTGAAGCGAAGCGCCCGACATCCAGGGAAGATCCAGCTCAAACGCTTGAGCAAAGGCCATGAGGTACTCTTTAATCTGAGGTGTCTTTTTGCCATATTTATCCCAGATTTCTTTCATGAAATCAGAAAGCTCGGGATCAGAGGTGTCTTCCAGACGAAAGGAAAGTTCGCGCATTTTCCACTGCATCTCATTTTCAAATGCTTTATTGGGTTGTGACTGCGAATGCTCCTGTCCTTTTTTGATCCAGGTCAGCATTTCCTCTCGTTGATTTTTTTTATGACAGATCTCTGTCAGTGTTGTGTAGACTCGATCCAGATCCACTTCTTTTTTACATTCGTCACGATTGAGTACTTCGATCAAAACATCATACAGAAATCGGGGATGTCGAATGAGCAGGGCACGATTGAAAATATACATCAGCTGCGAATTGCTGAGCGATTTCACCGGAATCCGGTTTTGTGTCATTGAGGAACAGGTGTTAAAATGAGACGACTCATTTACTTCAAGATGAGGAAGCTCAGACAGGCCCAGTTCTGGATCGAGTTCTGAGAAGTCCAGGAAATGACCCAGCGACAGGGTTTGCGCATCAAGAACATAAGCAGCGGCTGTCAAAGCAATGTTTAAATTTTCATCGGATGCAGCTTCTTTGGGAGTTTTCCCGTTCAGACCAGCCAGTTTTGTATTTGGCCAGGTTTCCGAGAGGAGTATTTTCCACTGCAGTGCTTCCAGTTCCCGCCGTTTGAGAATCGGCATTTTTTGAGGAAAGCTCCAGCGGAAAAAGAGGGGCCATTGTTCTGTGGGGATGGGAGAAAGCGGATTCCCGGTTTCTTCGCTGTCGCGTTCTACCACTTTTAAACCACAGTCCGTTTTGCCTTGATCACCCAATGCTTCGTCAAAAATATTCTCTGCGAGGGTTCGTTGATCGCCTTCATACGCATAAAGATGAATCAGCGCGGGCTGCCCGATTTGTCGATCAGCATCGAAGACATCAATATCGCCAATGACGGTTGGGACATTTTCGAGCGTAATATTTTCCCCCTTCGATTCGGCATCGACGGGAATATTGGTGATCTGGAAGTAGGCAATCGGGCTGTTTTCGTCCGGATTCTGTTCCTGCGGAGGAGGTACGTTCCCGCGTAATATCTGAGGATGCTGCTCCAGCAGAGTCAGAAAGCGGGAAATAGATTCCACTTCAAATATTTTTTCAATGGAATTGACCACATCCGCTGTGTTGTTGAGGTCGAGTAATTGCGCCAGCGTTTCCAGTTCAACGGCTTCGGCAAAATCTGTTTCAAGACTGCCTGCCTGATGAAACAATTCAGCGGCTTTGACTTCATCTGTTGCCCAGGCATAACAGAAGGCTGCATTTTTCCAGAGCGTGACCTCTCCAGTAGCTTCCGCCAGTTGTTTAAAAAGTCCGGCTGCAGAGCGATAGCAGCCAAGATTTGCCAGACGTTGGGCTTTTTCAAATGTGGCTTTTTGCTCTGAATCTTCAAGACCACATCGCTCCAGAATATGAACGCCCCGGAACTGGTAGGGAATTTGATCATCGCCATCAAATTCCAGAAGATTCATGAACAGGTTCTGCTGGTATTCCTGCGAGGCAACCCGCATAGCCAGGGCAAAATGCTCGCGGGCTGCCAGATAGTATCCGCGCATTTGCAGTGCGATGGCAATACTGATAGCCAGTGGAGTTGCGAGGCTGACATCTACGGCTGCACATTTCTGAAACGCCGTGTAAATTGTTTTTTGGGAATGCTTATAGCCGTAAGCCAGGAAGGAAGATGTTGCCAGTAGAGAATGGGCGGCTGGATGATTCGGGTCGTGTTCAAGGCATTGAATTAAAGGGGCAATTGCGTCTTCAAACCGTCGTTCTGCCATCAGAATCTGGGCTTCAGTGATGAAGCTTAAAGGCTGATCGGGATGATTTTTTTTGAGTCGATCCAGCAGTTGCAATGCCGTTGCTGTCTGGTGAGTTTCATGCAGATGTGAAATCTTACTGATTTCATCACCTACGGAATGACAACAGAATTTATATTTTTTGCCACTGTTACACGGACAGGGGTCGTAGGAATCTATACTCATAACCTCGGCCTTCTTGGTTACCTGAAGGTTGAACTGTGGAAAAAATATCTTGATCGGAAAACTGTCTGATCATACAGGATCGAAGTAGAGTTCATTGGAATCAAATTTTTTAATCCAATAGAACATCATATCACAATGGAAACGCATATTGCACGCGCTCAGTGCTGACTTCTATGAGAATTCACTGACTCCCTGCAACAGCGGGACGAATTCTGAGATCATACCACTGGTTTTCTGCAGTCAGGAAGTAACAAATGACTCTCAGATCAACTGTCTAAAGCCTGCTTCAGATCTGCGACGAGATCTTCAGGGCTTTCTATCCCGACAGAAACCCGTACTGTTTTTTCTGTGATGCCGGCAGCACGACGTGCTTCCAGCGTCATCGAAGCATGACTCATGCTTTCGGGGTATTCAATTAATGATTCCACACCACCCAGTGATTCTGCCAGCAGAAACAACTTGGAATTGAGCATGACTTTTTCAGCAACGGGACGGCCATCCCGTACGTCGAAACTCAGCATTCCACCGAACCCATCCTGTTGTCGTTTTGCCAGTTCATGATGCGGATGAGATTCCAGTCCCGGATAATAAACACGCTCTACTTTCGGATGGGACTCCAGCATCCGTGCTAACGCCATTGCACCACGCTGATGTGCTTCCATGCGTGGTGCCAGGGTTTTAATTCCCCGCAGTACCAGCCAGGCATCAAAGGGAGCACAACCCAGACCCAGGGCATTGGAAACATAAGCAACGCGTTCTGCCAGGTCCTCTGTGCTGGAAACTACACAGCCTCCAACAACATCGGAATGCCCGTTTAAATATTTGGTTGTCGAATGTAAAACGAGATCGACACCGAATTCGATGGGGCGCTGCAGATAAGGAGAACAGAAAGTGTTGTCAGCGATAGTCAGAATATCTGGTTCTGAATTGGCAGCAACCTGAGTGACAGCTTTGATATCAACCAGGTTTAATAGAGGGTTACTGGGGGTCTCAATCCAGATGGCTTTGGTTTCAGGTGTGATGGCTGCTCGAACATTTTCCGCGTCACTCATTTTTACAAACGAAAATGTGATACCCCATTTCGTGAAGACATCCGCAAATAATCGATAGGTGCCGCCATAAATATCATCGCCGGCAATAATATGGTCTCCGGGCTTAAACAGATGCATCACCAGGGTAATAGCAGCCATCCCGGTCGCTGTGGCACGGCAGGAGACCCCCCCTTCCAAAGCAGCAATATTTTCTTCCATGGCACTGCGGGTCGGATTGCCACTACGGGTGTAATCAAACCCCTTGTGACTTTCCAGGCTGTCCCAGTAGAAGGTCGATGAGGTGTAAATGGGTGTTGTACAGCTGTTAAATGTGCTGTCCTTATCGACTCCGGTATGTACGCACTTGGTTTCAAAACGCATAGTTAACTATCCAAATCTGTGTGAATATCTGAAAGGATCCCGTTACAATTGCCGACTGACGTATTGTCCCGAAGGACACTGATCCCGACTGTGGGTTCCATGTAATTTCTGTTTTAAAGAAGGATACAGCCGCTGACCGCTGGTGGCTACCGTTTCGGCAGCAGAACTGGATGTAATGATCTTTGTACAGCATGTCTGTACTGACATCCTGCCCGGAACGGGTTCTCTTTTAATGATTTGCAGCAGCAAAAATGTTCAGCGTGCATCATCAAACAGTGATGTGGACAGATAGCGTTCACCAGAGTCTGGTAAAATGACAACAATGGTTTTACCTTCCGCTTCCGGACGCCTGGCGATCTCAAGAGCTGCGTGCATTGCGGCACCACAACTGATACCACATGTGATTCCTTCACGTCGGGCAATTTTACTCGCCATTTCGAACGCTTCGTCATCTGTGACCTGAATGACTTCATCAATCAGTGATGTATCACAGTTACCGGGAATAAAACCAGCTCCGATACCCTGGATTTTGTGTTTTCCCGGCTCACCACCTGAGAGGACAGGGCTGCTGGTAGGTTCCACAGCTACAGATGTTACTTTCAACCCCTTGTCCTGCTTTAGAAAGCGGGAGACGCCTGTAATCGTTCCTCCAGTGCCAACCCCTGCAACGAAGTAATCAATCTTACCTTCGGTATCTGTCAGAATTTCGGGACCGGTTGTCTTGAAGTGAATTGCCGGATTGGCTGGATTTTCAAATTGCTGGGGCATAAAAAACTCAGGGCTCGCTGCCAGTTCTTCTGCTTTCTGAATGGCTCCTTTCATTCCATCTGCTCCAGGAGTGAGGACCAGATTCGCACCAAAGCCTTTCAGCATCAGACGACGCTCCACAGACATGGAGTCTGGCATGGTGAGCGTTAACTGATATCCTCTTGCTGCACAAACAAAGGCAAGTGCAATTCCTGTGTTGCCACTGGTTGGCTCAACGACCTGCATACCTGGTTTCAACTGTCCACTTTTTTCCGCCTCCCAGATCATGTTGGCGCCAATGCGGCATTTCACACTGTAGGCCGGATTTCGTCCTTCAACCTTTGCCAGTACCGTCGCCTTAAGTCCCTCAGTCAGGTGATTGATTTTAACCAGCGGGGTGCGGCCGATTGTTTCTGAATTATCATTGAATATGGACATGTCTATTTCTTTCGATCAGAGGAACTTGCAGACGACTTACAAAAACGGATCTGGGTCCGTTGCAGATTTTTTTCGCGTAAACAGTGACGGGACTGATAGTTGACAGTCCTCGCCAGACCGCCTGTATTATGTAAAATCACCGAAATTGAGGCAATCCCTTTTCGATAGGATCAGTATTGTAAGCTCAACTCATTACAAAATAGCAGATGCCGGCTCATTTTGGCGAAGTTAAGTACTGGCGCAGCAGAATGTTCGAAATGATCAGCTTCTGGAAAGGACTCAAAACAAAAATGGAGAGTGAAGCTTTTTATGGATTGACGACTGTAAAAGTCGATGTGATGGGATCCGATGGACCGACTTTCAGTTTCGCTTTCGTGCCTTCGGAACCTGGTGGCAACTCAACGATACCATCTGGCCTCACTTTCAAAGGCCCCGTGTGAGAATTCGAATCATCCTTTGAAGCCGTTACGTAATCTGTAAATTGTCCGCTCTGAAAGAGAGTGTTCTGCCAGTTGATCTGACCTGGTGTATAATAATTGAAATCAAAAAAGGAGTTCGGCGAGTTCGACTTCAGGATTGTATCGCAGTCAATAATTGCCGTCTGCGACATGTGACAGAAGCTGTTACTATCAACCATCAAGCCAGTCTGCGAGTCGGAAATGACCGAACGTTCTATGATAGCGGTTGCGCCGTTACGAATACTCAGCCCGGTCTGATTTCCATTGCCAAAGAGAGATACATTTTGAGCAAACAGGATTGTCTTACAAAGCGGATTATATTCCGCACCAATTAAGTGTCCCGGGTTTGCTCCGGCGATATCAACTTCTTTCTGGATGCTGTCTTTGATCTGACAATCAACCAGCGAATGATAGCCTCCCACCAGACTGACTCCAATCTGATTTCGCTCTGCTAAAACACCGTTATATACCGATCGGGAAGCATTCACATCCTGAATGCCGAAAAAATTATCATGGACGTGTGCATTTTGAACGATCAATCCCCCAGACTCGTGAATCGAAATACCGTCATCGCCGTTATGCCGGGCGATAACGTTTTCAAGACGAACACCGCGGCAATCACCGTGGATATTGAATCCATCATTGGAGAAAAATTCAGCTGACAGATTGCGACAAATAATATAACTGGCACTGGTAAGTGTGAGGCCGCTGATGCGTAAGGTCGCTTCCAGTTGGTATTCAGCGGGTCTCTTTCCGATATCACAGAAAAAATAGATTTTATTTCCACTGCGGTCCCAGTAGTGCTCACCCGTCTGAAGCAGATCCAGACTTTTCGCTTGGGGAATACGTTTACCACGAGAAACCAGAAATGGATTTCCATAGGGGGTTTTATCAAGCGGGAACACAAACAGACCCTCTTTGACTGTTTCCCATTTGGAAACATCAATGGCTTTCAAACCTGATAAAACGGCTCCATTTCCTTCGACTACAAAAGGGCGATCAGGACTTCCTCCCAGATTACGAAACAGCATGGTTTCCCGGTAGGGGATTCCTGTGTTTGCGAGTTCGAGGGTATCACTTCTCCCTGCTAATGTGATTGCTCTGGAAATTGTAGCAACCGCGGTATTTTCTGAAATCCCATTATTTTTGTCGCTGCCCGTCTTGTTGTTTACGTACCAGGTTGCAGCATCGGTTGACGAAATTATCTGTGGATTGATTAAAAGCCAGATAAGTAACAGACAGCAATAAATAAGTCGTGAAGCTGTCTGCTGTTTACAATAATAAAGCAGAGAAAATGGTTGCATGCGATGAGCCTGGAGCAAATTTAATAAGAAAAGAGTAGTTTAAAGTACGGTGAAATGTAGGGGATAATCTGCATTCGAAATGCCTGCAGACTGAAGTATCCAAAAAATGCTGCAGCCCATACCATCGCAACAAATCGAAGTGGACTGGTACTGATGCTGCGACTGAGAATCTTCGAATTCATATAGAGCAGAATCATCGAATATAAAAACATCACGCCTCCGTTCATGGCGGCTGAAGTTTCTATCAGAAACAGAGGCTGTTTGAATTGTGGATTGACAGAACCGTAAAGCAGAATGGCAGAACCCAACAGAATCTCACCCCAGAGAAAACAATAATACAACTTACTCAGTGACCAGCGTGCATTGTCTCTGAGATAATTGACTTTCAGGATATCAGCCGAAATACGGGCAGTCGCATCAAGTACACCCAGTTCGGTTGTCAGCAGAATGGCCGCTCCCATCAGCAGGAACATCAGCTTGAAGGTACCCCCGAGACGGCCTTCCAGCAAAATGGCCTGACCCCAGATGAAATTGAGACCAGTACCAAACTGCGATACGCCTTCTTTTAATTGTCCATCGGCTTGATAGAACAAAGAATAGGAGATCAAAGACAGTAAAACCAGGCATGCCAGACAGGTCAGAAAGAAACTGAAAAAGTGCTCAATATTGGCAGCGCGCCACCACTGTTGCCAGCGTTTCTGATTTTCAGCAGTATGCTTGAAATGATAGCCAACCTCACTGACTGCTTCTTCCTGGCCTGTTATGGGACTGGTAATGCGCCCGATATATTTGCCCATTCCATAACCTTTGTCTTTGATGAAATTACTCTGTCCAAGATTCATCGTACCGCCGGCTCCGGCAAAGGCCAGCGCTCCAAGCAAGGCCATCGTTTTCAGACCGCTCGATTCATCTGGCATCTGGCCGAAATTGACAGCCCCTTTCATCATGGAAGAGATGGCATAGGGTTCGATCAGATATATCCCCAGTACCACAGCAATCACAAAGATCATGCCTACCAGGAAGATTTGAATTTTTTCTACGGTGTTGTAAACAACAGGTCCAGTGGTTAAGACAATGCCAACCAGTAACAGGCCTGCAATTCCGAGGAAGGTGCTGTATTTTGCTTCGTACTGCAAATCTTGCCTCTGATTGATCTTTTCAAATAAAACGGGTGCGTGGTTTTGAATCTGATTTTGAACAAAGACATTACTAAGTAGATCGCGTTCTTCCATACTCATATCGCCGCGCCATTTAAGCAATCCCGTTTCCGTTGAGTACTCAATCTTTTCAGATGGTAGATTGTCCAGAGAGAGCGGAGAAGGAACTGGATCGATTTGAGCAGTGGCAATCGTCTCAGGTCCGAAAAAAGTCCAGCTGAGCATCGTACCTGCACCGGTGGCCCACCCCGGCCACGCCCAGGGAATGATATTTAAGAACAACATGATCCAGGCCCAGTGCTTATTCAGCCGACAGAAACCGGTGATGGCACTTTCGCCTGTTGCCAGGGTCCAGCGCTCAATTTCCATATTCATAAAAAACTGCGTGAGTACACCCAGCAGGCAGGCCCAGAAGAAGATGAAACCAGTTTTGTACGTGATATAAGGCCAGAGTACGAATTCGCCCGAACCCAGTGAGAGCCCTGCCAGCATGATGCTGGGGCCAATCATTTTTCTCCAGGAAATAGCCGGGGGGAGGTCCCGATATTTCAGAGGTGGTAGTTTCTGATGTGGTATGACCTCATCGGGTACCAGTTCTTCATCGGGATCAGGTTGGATTTGATCAGACATGAGGCGACTTTCTTGAATGGCGAGCAGGCTTCAAAAGGGTTTTCATTCTAAGCAGATTGGAACAGGTTCGCCACTCAACTTCTATATCACTACAGAAATGAAGAGAAACGTTCAAAGGCGGAATCTGGTTGGAAATTCCATCTTGCCAGTCAATTTTGAAGAGGGAGATCAAGACTGTTTTCGAGGAACGCGTTTTGCGATGTCACCTAAACCAACCAGTTCAGCACGGCCTCCTGACTGATTGACCAGTTTGCATATTAATTTGATTGTTTCGAATTGAGGATCTTCGATATACATGATGGAAGGATGGCATAAGAAATCGAAAACGCCTCCCTGCTCGATCGCCTGTTGAATACAGAGTTCGACGGACTTCAGAAAATATTTCAACTTCCAATGACTCGTGCGAAATGCTCCAACGTCGCTGATAGGGCTCATGGGAATTTCAACCAGACCAGAAGGATAGATATAAGGTTGAGCTTCTTTCTGTGCAGAGAGGATTGACTGATAGATTTCGGTGTCCGGTTCTGATTTGGGAAGGCTGTATTTATGACTGGGATATTTGGAACTGACCCAGGAGAAGCCTTCTGCCAATAGCATTTTTTGTAAGTCTTCGCGGTCATTCAGTGCTGTACTGGATCCCCCCGGGGTTCGGAATCCATCAGGCGAAATATTCAGACGCTGTTTCATTGCATCTGTTGTCAGGCGAATATTTTGACGAATAACCTGATCAGCTGACTTCCCTCCCAATAGCCAGGGAGAACGCTGGAAGCGAAATTGAGTTTTCTCAGGCGCGGTTGCCCAGATATTGACATGATCATAAGTATGATTGCCAATCGGGTGCCCCAGCCTGGAAATAGTTTTCAACCATTGGACATTTTCCTGTTCCAGAACTCGTCCCACACAAAAGTAATGAATAGTACCATTTAACCCGGATGCTATTTCAGCCGCCTTCAAAGAATAAGTTTTCGTTTCCGGGTTCAGATTGCCTTTTTGAAAGTCCCATTCCATCATTTCGCGTTTCGGATACTGGCGACTCATTTCCAGGTCGAAAGTAATTGCGATTTGTGCTTTCGGGATATCCTGGGATTCCGAGGCCGTTAAGTGAAATGTGGGAATTCCAAGAGTCGCGGCAATCGTTGAACTCAAGAAAGAGCGGCGTGAATGTGAGAAATTAGAATACGTTTTAAAACGATTTTGTGAGTCCATGGCGAGTCCTGGGCCGTTCAGAAATTTCGTGGTTGTCAGTATTACTTGCCGATTATATAAGAGGACTTCAATGTTTCATCCGGATTTTACAGGACGGATAGAATTGTAATTCCGAAAAGCAGGATAGAGCTATAAAACAAGCGTATTTTGATCAGAATTCATTTCTGTGGACTCAAGAAAAAAACAAGATGTATATTGCTTTGTTCAGGGGGCTCTGGTACAATCCTATTCGTTGTCTGGGAGTGGTTTAATCCACATTTCCATTTCTGCCTGGGGGCAGCCGCGGAGTGACCGCTGTAGGTGTCACTAAATATTTATCGCGTCATTCTTCCCAATCCAAGCGTCATTCCGGACTTGCCGGAAACCCTCTTTTACTCTTCTGAAATCGATCATTTACGTAAGAGGTACGCGCTCCTGAAGCTGGGAGAAGTCGAGATAAATCACTGGTAGGTTTTGATCTCATGATGGAATCAAGCACATACATTGAGTCTGATAGATTTGCATTCGAATTAGTTGCTAACCTTGCCAAGTCTCCAGGAGCATTTCCTCAAACAGGAAAATACAGTAGTAAAGTCTGGGCTCAACTTTTTGGAATGACAGAGAAGAACTTCAAGGAACTCTTAAAGGAAACTCGAATCCCCTACTTTAAATTTGGAAGCAACATCATTGTAGATGCACAAGACTTCTGGGCGGGCCAATCGCAGCGCGAAGTTTAAATTGAATTTGTTCACCGCAGGACCAACCTCTAGTTTTACACTGAGTCTGGACGCACTGGTCTTTCACAGACTTCAAATTGTGCTGAAACAGTTCGTCAAAGAATTGTTTTGGTACATACGTGCATTGGCACTTGAGTATATTTCTGATTTATAAACAATATGATTCAAAAAAAGTTTGAAAGACCGGACTTAATTGTCTGCTATTTTTCAGACACATTTGTGCGATTTAGTATCAATATAATGTTAATGAAGTTAGCGCTTTTCACTGATTACAGTTAGTGCAAAACGCAAATTGATAAACCCGGAAAAAGCAAAAATGAATAGCAACCAGTTTTATATTGAGGGATAAATCCTTAAATCGCATGCAGTTAAAAACCTTAAAGTGCCGAACTTAAATATTGTTTATGTTTAAATAGAAATAAACAGAAAATGTTGAAAGCAGAATCTTGAGCAATACGCGAGCGCTATTGAGAGATGAAAGTGTACACAGTTTTTCAGATCCAAGGGTTTGTCTATGAAAGTATTAATCGTAGACGATATTGGATATTCATGTCATTATTATGCGCGACTCGTCGAAAAAATAGGCTTCATTGCAATTACAGCTTCTTCTGGATATGAAGCGATCAATTTACTGCGAACCGATAATGAAATTAGTGTCGTACTGACCGACCTGATCATGAGTGGCATGGATGGTGTCGATTTATATCAACAGGCCCAACAGGTGGAACGATACTCGGACAGCGGTGCGGTTGCGGCACCCAAATTCATTTTGATGACAGCTGTCAGGCCCGACAAAAACCCCGAGGACAAAAATTTTCAAAGAATCAAACTGGCGAAAGAGTTGGGTTTTTCAAAAATCATGTTTAAGCCACTCGACCAGAGTGAATTAAAGCAGGAATTGAATGACATGTCCTTAAATGTGTTTCGCTCTACTCAGCGTGAAACACCTCTTGATCTCTATTCACCCACTCAAAAAGTCAGACAGTCAGTCAGAGAAATTGTCGAGGCTGATAACAAAGAGGCAGCTTCTGAATTTCTAAAAATCCTGCTGGAAGAAATTGCCAACTTGAAGAAATACCTGAAAACTTCCTGATCACACCTCACTAGTTCATTGCTCCCAGTTTAAAATAAACTGGTTGATAGACCGTTTCCATCAATGACAGATTAAAGATCTATATCCGGTAAATTGCTACCAGGGATTATTATGGCTAAATGTGATCAGGGCTATCTCTGTGTGATATGTGGTGAAGAAGTAGAACACATCGAAAACAGTGGACTGTATCTACGCTACATCATAGGTGAAGTCCATGCAGAGGAATTGCAGGGCCAGCCTGAGCACCATATTCGCTGCAATCCCGTTCTGGCTCAGTTCATTATCGACAATGAGTTCGAAGCAATTATTGTAGAAGGTCCCTTTGATAAACGGGAACTTGATCCCGAAGAAGTCAAAATAAGAGAATCTCTGGTCACCAGGGGCTGGAGAAGATTACAGGAAGTCAAAGAGAAACAACTTTCCATCAGTGAATTCCCACTGGCCCGATCAAATTAATTAGCACCTGAGTATTAATTGAATTCGAATTGAGTTTCGGTGCATATTAAACACCTGCCGTTCTGAGCAACGGCAGGTGTTTTTTTTATGTTGATCCTGCTTGTGTCGCTCGCGCCCTTCAAGAGAATCATTCGTTCTGACAACAGTAACGGTATGTTTTCAAAGGATCATGATGACAGAGTCAAGACGAAAAGGAATTTTTATTCCCGCCTGGGTAATTGCTTGCATCTTTTCACCGATTGTCGCTGGTGGAGTAGGTTCGATCACCTGGACTGCAAAAACTTTGATCGAACACAGTCATCAACTTATTGAAATTGATGAAAAACTGGATGCGAATAAAGAACTGTTGATCGAAATGGTGAATTCACATGAGAGGCGGATCAGTCGCATCGAGGACCGCGTATTTGGAGAAAGGCCATGATCGAAATCAAAACAGCTGATCTGCCAGAAGCGCTTGTACTGCTGATGGAAGGTCCAGAGCCGCCTGATTACTTCATCTCCAACGGTTGCAGCTACTCACCAGACCAGTGGGGAGGCGTTGACATCCGACCTGCCTGCCACTGGCACGATTACGCATACCAGCGGGGTGGATGTAAGAAGGATCGGGAACTGGCAGACGGTCAACTGTATCGGAATTTGAGACGCTGTGATCTGGGGAAGTTCATGGCAAATGTTTACTACCGGCGCGTCAGGTTATTTGGGGTGGCGGCGTTTAATTGGGCTGAGGGGAAGATTCCGACAAACCCCTGGCATTATTGGCTTTTGTTCTGGGATCGGTATATCAAGCTATGAGAACACTCACAATTCTATTTGTACTGTTGATAACTTCCGTTGTGCAGGCGCAGGCGCTGGCGGTCAGAGTGACTGAAACCGAATGCACTCCCAATGGTTGCCGGCAACTGATCGGGACCGGAGCGTGTGCTTACGTGGGGGATATCGAGAGCCGTTCTGTCTTCCTCACAGCAGCTCACAACGTCAACAAGGCTAAAACCATCCACGTCGGCTACAACGGGCAATGGTGGGGTGCCAGGGTCGTTCACAAGCAGCACGAAGGCAACGTTGATTTTGCGATCATCGAAACCCAGAGCATTAAGGCCACAAAATGCTTCAAGGTGGCAGAAGCCTACCCGGGACATGGGGTTGATGCGGTCGCTTACGGGTATTCAAACGGGGTTTACAACCTGCGGTCACTGCGGGCAAAGATCCGGGTGACACGCAGCGGGCGGTATTTCAGCAAGGTGGTCGCCAAAGGGGATTCAGGTGGGCCGATTCTGGTCAATGGTCAGGTGGTGGGCATCATCAGCGGGCACGACTACCAGCAGACGATTTACACAGATGGCGTATTGATTCGGCGGCAATTGATCCAGATCTACGGCAGGCTTCCCCAGTGTGGTTGTGAGCCGTTGATAGTCGAGGAGACACCAGAGGCACCACCAGCAGACAACACCGACCTGGCAGCCTTACAGGGGGAAGTGACCAAACTCAGGGCCGAGATAGACAAATTGAATAAGACACAGATTCCTGTCTGGATTGTAGGTTCAGACGGTGAACCAGTCGCAAAGCAAACGTACCCGCTTGGTGATCCTATCAAGCTTCGTTTTAAGGCCGTTAAACAAAGTGAGGCTGAGTAATGCCTGACGGCGATATTTTGGATGTTGAGATTCCCATTGAGGGAGAAAGTGAGAAGGAGATGGCTGTGGATTTATCCGACAATGTTGCCAATCACATGCTGACGCAACTGATGCAGACCGGGACAGTCGCGCAAAACAACTTCGTGACCGTTCAGAAGGTGGTTGATTATGACTACCTCGAAAACAAACGCATGGTGACCCTGGACGAAGCCGTTGGTATTCGTGAAGTCGCTGCAAAAACTACTCCCGGTGGACCCGCTCAGGCAACCTAATGACTGACCCACTGGAAGAACTGATCAGACAGAGTGTTGAATTCCACAATAAGCTGATCGAAGAAAACAACGAGCTTGACCGGGCGTTCCAATCTGGGACGTTCGGCGAGCTTGTTCAATCATGGAGCAAAGACGATGGCGGAGGATCTGAACTGGAAGGAGAAAATAGCGGAGATGATCTGGAAGGTGAAAGTCGGGGAGAGAGCGGAGGGGCTGAGACAGTCAACGAGGCGATTCAATAACGTGGACTCACTGACGATGGCAACCCGCGAAAAACTGCTTGGCAAAGAGGTTACAGACAACAATCGTCCAGAGGGCGAAGACATGCACATAGGGGACGATAACAGTCAGATTCACCAGTATTTACCAGCACCGCAACAAAGCAGCGTGGTCGGTTCACTGGCGAAACTGGCATTAGGAGCGGGATTGCTGACAACAGGTGTGGGAGTGCCGGCGGGCGGTTATTTGATCTGGGATGCGTTGAAGAACCAGCCGGCACCAACAGCACCAGCAGACCCAACGATTGATACAGACACACAATACGAGATAGGACTGGACCCATAGCTCATAGAGTGGTTTGTGGTGTGGTGTCGGTTCACGATGATCACTGCTACCTGAATGCACCCCAAGAAAAAATGAGATTACCTTTTAGAATATAAAAAGGATTATTTCGGGCTTTCCTTACTATCGAACTCTAAAAGGAGAAACAGATGACTCAATTTATAGTTTATCTTTCAAGAGGAAGAGGACAATGTTCTGTTAAACGGCTGGAACGAGAAGCACAGACACATGTTTTAGCAGCGAAAATGGTCGAGGCAGAATTTCCGGATCTGTTTGTGAGTTCTGTGTTAGAAAAACATGAGCCAATTTCGACTTGTGCCAGATGTGGCGGACCTGTATTTAAAGGCGATTTCCATAAAGATCAGATTCGGCAGCGTAATGGAACCAATCGATGTCTGGACTGTTTGTAGAGCTCATCTATCAAAGGGGAAGAATTAATTGAAAGATCGAATCAGCAGTTTCAGACGAATCAAAGCATCTCTTCTGAAAAGAAATGCCGGGAACTGGCGCGAGCATACAGAATCACAAGAAACGGCGTTACGAGCCATTTTAAATGAAGTGGGTTTTGCTTCCGCATGCCTGGTACGTGACTGTAAGAACGGGACTTACGAACTCATTGATGGGCATTTAAGGGCTGATATCGCAGAAGATGAACGAGTCCCCTGCCTGATATTGAATGTCACAAAAAAAGAAGCTGATAAAATTCTGGCGACCTTTGATGTCGTCGGTACGATGGCGAAAACAGATCAGCTTGCACTGGATCGACTGATCGGAACTGTATCGACGGAATCTGAAGCTTTACGCAACTTACTGGATTCCATGAAGCGTGAAAAACTCGAAGTGCAGGAAATGTGTGAAGCTGACGATGAGGCACACTTGCTGGTTGATTCATACCGAATCCTGATAAATTGTGAAAATGAAGCCGAGCAGGTTGCATTACTCAAGCGATTCAAAAAAGAAGGGGTCACATGCCGCGCCTGGATCTCATAAAGAAAACGCGGGTCATTCGCAGTCCGCGAGTGATTCAACTGGAAGGCATGTTTGATCTGCCAACTGAAAAGACCAGCAGGCAGCAGTGGGCAGTCGATATGCCGATCGAAGATGATGATTGGAATGTGGGGTTGATAGTCGGTCCTTCAGGTTGTGGAAAAACATCCATTGCCAGGGAATGTTTCAAGAATGAAATGGTCAGCGATTTTAACTGGTTCCAGCAGAAAAGCATTATCGACTCCTTTCCGGAAGAAATGGGGATCAAAGAGATCACTGCCCTGCTCTCTTCAGTCGGGTTTTCCTCGCCTCCCAACTGGTTAAGACCCTTCCATGTGCTGTCAAACGGAGAGCAGTTTCGAGTCTCGATAGCGCGAGCGCTGGCTGAGCTGCCTGGGATAGTAGTCATTGACGAATTTACTTCCGTCGTTGATCGGACTGTCGCAAGAATTGGAAGTTTTGCTGTTGCCAGGACGGTTAGAAAACGGGAACAAAAATTCGTCGCCATCAGTTGTCATTTTGATATTATCGAATGGTTAGATCCAGACTGGATTTATTTTCCTGCGACCAATCAATTTCAATGGAGGTCTGAAAGGCAATCGCGACCTCCTGTTACACTCGAAATTATTAACGTGCATCGAAAAGCATGGGAATTGTTCCGCAAGCATCACTATTTAGATTCTACCATTCAGAAATCAGCAAATTGTTTTGTGGCATTAATGGATGGTCAGCCGGCAGCATTCACAGCGGTTATTCATTTTCCGCACCGTCAATCTCCTTCTTTTCGAGAACATCGTACTGTATGTCTTCCTGATTTTCAGGGAATAGGAATTGGCAACGCTCTTAGCGAATACATAGCTTCTCTCTATGCCTGCAGGAAAAAGTACACCAGTGTCACGGGGCATCCCGCCATGATTCAATATAGGGCAAAATCCAAAAATTGGAAAATGATTCGTAAACCTTCTGTTGTCTCTCGTCAGAAGGGGTTAGAAAAAAACGGAAAACGCTCTGTCGCATCCAGCCATGAGAGAATCACAGCAGGATTTCTATATTGTGGTCCCAGGCGTGAGCGGGAGGCACGGGAATTTGGGTTAATCTGACAGCCTCACCATGCTGCACAACGTTTCCATGCTGAATGTGTCTGAAAAGCTTCGGCCGCCTTCACTCCTGATTGCTGGCCGCGCGCATGGCATTGCTGAATCATCAGTTCTTGTAGTGGAGAGAAACTGGAATCCTTCCCACGTTGCAGCTGACTTTGATGACAGTTTAACATTGAAACTTTCGTTTCCACATAATCAGAAACATCGATATAAAAGTGGGGCTCAAATGAGGTCATGTTGATCGTATCCATCCACCAGAGTGCGGGTGGCTTTGCCAGGGCAGGTGAATTAGTTTTATTGCCGGCTGAGGCACTGAACCAGGTCGCAGCTTCCGTGATCACTGAGGAGGTCCGATGATCCACATGATAGTCCGACTGAGAGTGGCTTAAGACGAGTGTCGGCGAAAACTGCCGCATGATCTCAGTCAGTTTTCCACGCAAATCAAGATTGTCGAACAGACCACCATCGGGTTGCTCTCCTAAAAAGAGTTCTGCGTTAATTAATTTGGCTGCAGAATGCATTTCATGTTGTCTTACCTCCACCAGATTATCCCGCGGAGGATCGGGTTGCCCTTTGTCTCCCTGGCAGAGTACGCAGATTCCAATTTCAGCACCATCCTGTTGTGCTCGTGCCAGTGTCCCGGCACATAACAGTTCGGCATCATCTGGATGGGCCACCACGGCAAGTATTCGTTCCTGTTCGAAGTTCAGTTTCATCAGCATGGTACTCTTAGAGGTATGTTTCCAATTCGATTCAGCGAAGGCGGATATCGGGAGGATCCGCTACATATTCAGCGACGGTTAAAGAGGCGGCAGGGTGTGTTCGTAGAAGTGATGCGGGACAGACGCTGGTAACAGGGCCGTGCAGGACTCTGCGAACAACAGAGCTTTGCCAGATTCGATTGCAATAAAAATGTAGCTCTGCTGAGGACAATATTTCTTTCATGCCAATCGTCACAGCTCTCCAGGGAATGATTGAAATTTCGCCACCCACTGTTACCGAATTGATGGTACGGGTCTCACGGGTTAAATCTAGATTTCGCGTAGGCAACTGAGCGAATTCTTCAACGCTGATTGCCAGATTGACTTCGGGAGGTTCATTGAATGCGATGTGACCATTAATTCCAATCCCGCCAAAGCAGGCATCTACTCCTCCTCGTTGATCGATTAAGTTTTGAATGGCTCCTGTATCGTTCGGATTCGGACATATCCGGTTTTCGGGTAAAGGAGCCAGTTCAGGGTTCAGCAAGTCGTAAAACTTTCGATTCATATAGCCTCGAAAACTAAGCGGATGTGTGAGCTCGACCCATTGATCATCATCCGTCAGATACTCGTCCATGTTAATGAGCATCACATCTTTAATTGAATAATGTTGCTGGTTAAGCATTTCTGCCAGAATGGGATATTGGTCGACGGGGCCTACTGGAACAATCAGTGTCGCCGGTTTTCCCTTCTCTTTTGCAGACTCAATAATTTTTAACATGGTCTTCGCCATATGCTGTGCGATATCCGGCATGTCTTTCAAAACGGAGAATTTGACGGAAGCTCCTCTAGCCAAATCATTGCGACTGATGTCCAGATAGTCCGGAAAATGGGGATTCATGATGATATCTACACTTTATTGAAGTAGAATGCTTTAATTTCAGTTCTTTTCAGTAATGGTGCCTGGATCGTTACCTGCCATATTTAAAAACGAAGCGATAGAATAACGGATACAGTAAAATATATAATAACCATTCGCGTTCCGGGAATCTCCCTTCGAACTGTTACTGTTACACTGCATTGATATTTAAAGCCATTTTATCCTGACAAGAGGAATACACAATGAAGTTGTTTCTGGATAGCGCTATTACAGATGAGATCAAACACAGCCTTGAATATTGGGATGTGGATGGCCTGACTACCAATCCCAAACATGTTAAAAATTCTGGTAAGCCATTTTTAAGAGTGATTGAAGAAATTGCAGAACTTTTTGCGGGAACAGATAAACCGGTTAGTGTGGAAATTGATCCTCATCTCACTGACTGGGAGCAGATGGTGGAACAGGGAGTGAAGCTTTCAAAAATATCTCCAAACTTTGTCGTAAAAGTCGGCGCCAGCGAGGGAGGATTTAAAGCGATTCGGGAACTGACTCAATTGGGCATCAGAACAAACGCCACATTAATATTTTCAGTTTCTCAAGCCTGGCATGCCGCGCGTGCAGGTGCGGCGTTCATCAGCCCGTTCATCGGCTGGAAGGAAGCCTATGGCGATTCGACCACGACTTTCATACTGGAAGTTGCTGAAATGCTGGAGCATCACGAGTATGATTCGCAGATTATCGCAGCCGCCATTCGCAACAGTCGCCAGATCGCTGATGTTGCATTGGCAGGAGCTCATTGTGTGACAGCTGGCATTGCCGTATACCAGGAGAGTATGCAGAACCCTTACACAGTTCATGGAGAAAAAATATTTCAGGATGCCTGGGATGCGACACCTTCTGAGGGGTAGACAATATCATGCTGCCAGAGTCGAAATCTACTAATGCCGTTATTACAAACTCAGGGTTAAGTATGAACAGGATCTTGGTAAATTATCGTTTTGCAGTTCTCCATCATTTCATTTTGCCTGGAATGTTCGTCTTCATCCACCTGTTCATACCATTCTCCAATAGAGCATTGGGAGCAATCAGTTCTGAAAAGCCGAACGTGATAATAATTTTTACGGATGATCAGGGATCGGTCGACCTGAACTGCTATGGAGCAAAAGATCTGATAACTCCTCATATGGATTCGATTGCTCGCAGGGGAATTCGTTTCACCCAGTTTTATGCATCAGCTCCCGTGTGTTCTCCTTCCCGAGCAGGGATGCTCACAGGCAGGTTTCCAGCCAGAGCGGGAGTTCCAGGAAATGTGTCATCACATCACGGCAAGAGTGGCATGCCGACTGAGCAGATCACGATTGCAGAGATGATGCAACAGGCAGGGTATCAAACTGCGCACATCGGAAAATGGCATCTGGGTTATACGCCAGAAACTATGCCGAATGGACAAGGTTTTGAGACCTCATTCGGGCACATGGGTGGTTGCATCGACAATTACTCGCACTTCTTTTATTGGAATGGTCCCAATCGACATGACCTATGGGAAAATGGTAAGGAGGTTTGGCGTGATGGTGCCTTCTTTCCGGATCTCATGGTAGAGCAATGTCAGGATTATATCCGAAAGGCAGGCGATAAACCTTTTTTTCTGTATTGGGCCATCAATGTTCCACATTATCCATTACAGGGAAAAGAAAAATGGAGAAAAACCTACGCTCACTTGTCTTCACCTCGAGATAAATATGCGGCATTTGTTTCAACCATGGATGACTGTATTGGTGAAGTATTAGCAACTCTCGATGCTTGCCAGCTACGAGAAAAGACAATTATTATTTTCCAGTCCGACCATGGGCACTCACACGAAGAACGGACATTTGGAGGAGGTGGTAGTGCGGGCCCCTATCGGGGAGCTAAATTCAGCCTGTTTGAGGGAGGAATTCGCGTCCCAGCCATGATCTCATGGCCGGGTACTATTGCTGAAGGAGAGGTGCGAGATCAACTGGCAACCGGATGTGACTGGCTACCTACCATTTCTGCCTTAACAGGTGCCCCACTGCCAGCTCATCACTTGGATGGCAAAAACTTAAAAGCAGTGATTGAATCAAGTACTGCAAAGAGCCCACATGAAAATTTTTACTGGCAGATTGGTAAAAGCTGGGCGATTCGTGAAGGTGACTGGAAATTACTGGGAAACCCGCGTGACACAAGCCAGCAGACTCCATTGGGAAAAGAAAATCAGATATTCCTGGTCGATCTCTCTAAAGATATCGGGGAAAAGAAGAATCTTGCCACCCAATTTCCAGAAAAGGTGGATCACCTCAAGAAGATTTACATTCAGTACCAGAAATCATTGTCTGAATAAAGCTGACGTTAGCAGGAAATGGATACAACATGAGTCTATCGGAAGAGAAACAGAAAGTACTAAAATCGCGGATGATACGTATTGGGTTGATCTTAGTCTTTGCTCTGGTGATCTACTCGACAAAGCAAAACCAGCAGACGCATCCTGAAAGAATCAGCAAGGAGACTGTAGAGGCACAAAAACAAAGTGCCGTCAGGGATTTAACATCTTCTTCCGTTTTTAAGCAGAGGTCTGCACAGGAAGAGAAAGCGGCTTCAGGCAAAACAGTAGACAACATGATCCTGAGAGAACAGGATCTGACTTCAAATTCCAAGAGCAAGACTACAGAACCAGAACCATCCGGACGGGGCTCAAAACAGACACCTGCTAAATCCAGCCGACCGCCACCCGGTGGGAAAGAACAGGATCCAAAATCTAAGTCAGAGTTAGGACAGCTTCGCGATTTAGGGGGTAAAGTCTGGGAGTCTGCTGCTGGACTCAAGTATGGTCCTGGCAGTCAGGAAAAACATCGTTTATTGCACGTGATGAAACATGCAAAAGATGAACCAGATCGTCCCGGAAAGCATGGCGTCTTTGCTGGTGAGGGTATCAGAAAAAATGTACTGGCTTTGATTGATGAGGCTTATCTCAAAGCCCTTGCAGGAGGTAGGAATGTCAACAGAAAGAACGAGGGTACACGCGTTGTTTACACAGTTGATATGGGGCGTCCGGTAGGTTACGTCGGAGGTCGTGTTGGAAATCAACAGGGAAAGCCTCAGGCATACAAGGTGCGGCTGGTTCTGGAAGGAACCAGTGTCATTACGGCATTTCCCTTATAAATAATATTCAGGATCTGGATCATGTACTACGCAGGGATTTGCTCGTTCTGCGAACAGGGCACACTGGGAATTCGAATTTGCAGCAGTGAAAAACACGCCCTGATTCTATGTGATGAGTGTGATGCAGTCTGGAAATCAACTGACCTCGAGCAGAAACCGACCTTCCCGAAACAACCCGACCTGCCCTGCCCTTTTTGTTCGGGGAATTTAATGCGCTCTCCCGCGCACTGGGCCAGTTTTAGAGAAATCTACCAAAGAGGCTGGGTCGCAATAGTAAAAGGTCAGACTAAAGATTGACTGCGAGGAATGACCGGATTTCAGAATACAATTTCCAGAGTCTGATTTTCTTTCAAAACTCTGGATCTGATTTTGATAGTATCACGAGTTGCGGGGATTTTAGATCCAGGAACTTTAACGATTAGTTGCGCGACTCGATTTTTAAGTGGTAGATAATCTCCTTTGTCAACCGGCCGGATATCCCCTAAAGCATTAGGTGTGAAAGTAGAATTCAGCCATCTTGAGTCCCAGGGAATGGCCTGGCGATGGTCATCAGTTCCCAGAACAAGCCCAGAGAGGTCTGAGGCACGATAACGGGTCGATTTATAACTGTCAGGAAGTTTAACCTGGATGATAATCAGATAGTCTTCATTTAAATCCGGATCTTTTGGAACAGTCCAGGCGGTAAAGCTGCCCACAGTAACTGCATTTCCCATCGGTTTTAATTTGAATTCTCCTCCTCCCTCACCAGATCCATCTCCTTCAGAATCGCCTGTTCCTTTGCCGATATGCGCAGAAAAATCCTCTTGAATTTCTTCGACGCTATTTTCATTCTCACCAGTCATAGTTTGAACTGGCTGCATGATATTAAATTCTGTGGTTTTACCACCTGCTTCTTTGATTCGGGTATCAAGAGGGCCATTCAACGAAAAGCTTTGCTCATCTTCAAGACTGGCCAGCGTAGGGGTATTATCGTCTCCCTGAATCCCTCCCACAATCACGATGGCCATCAAAGTCAAGGCTGTCGAATGGAAGAGTAGGGAAACCAGATATCCCGTTGCAGAGAAACTGGCCAGCCAGATCACAGCTTTCTGTTTCAACGAGAGAGCCGTATCATCATCATCATTGTCAGGATGTAGTTCAGACTGGTTGGATTCCAGGCGTTCCTTCATCACAGGGACCCTGGTCGATGATGAGTCCGCACTAAAACGCGTAGCGGTCCTGGATTGGTTCGACATGGAAATCGTCGCTGACTGGGAACAACCGAGGTTGGTATCACCTGTATCATTGATACCAGTCGGCTCTCTTTGATTCAAATTCATAGGGCAATCCTTCAGCGCAAAATTACGTGAATCAGGATGGCCCAGCGGGTTATAACCCGTTACTTTCAATTACGTACAATTATATATCAGATCTACCAGAATTGAATGTTTTTTTCCTCAGAAGACCCGGTTCTCAGGTGAGGACTGGTTATCTCAACTCTGTAAGGTCTAGTGTACAGAGATGGTCTGCCACCAGTTCTCCGGACAGGAAAGGGTTTCAAATCATTGATTTGATGAAAGTGTCCGATCAAACAAGAACCCGGTGTAATTCCTGAACAGTCGTAATTCCATCAAGTACCTTGGCTTTCCCTGATTCTTCCATAGTAGTCATCCCAAGTTCAGAAGCCAGGGTTAGAATTTCCGATTGTGTCATTCCGCGGAGAATCGCTTCTCTCAACTCTCCCCGGATTCCCAATGTTTCAAAAATTCCCGTTCGGCCAAGATAGCCAGTTTGAAAGCAATGTTCACAACCAGTGCCTCTGGCTATTTTTGAGTCAGTCAGTTGGTCGGCATTAATATTCAGGTATTCACAGGCACCGGCATCAGGTTGATAGGGAGTACGACATTTTTCACAGATGCATCTCACCAGACGTTGTGAGATGATGCCCTGCAGACTGTCAGTGATAAACATGGAAGGAATTCCAAATTCTCGGAAAACATCGATGGCAGCTACCGCATCATTAGAATGTAAAGTTGAAAGAACACGAATGCCGGTTAGCCCTGCCCTCACTGCAATGTGTGCCGTTTCAGAATCACGAATTTCTCCGACCATAATCACATTTGGGTCCTGGCGGAGAACGCCTCGTAGTGCTTCCGCGAAACTGAAACCAATTTTAGGGTCGATCTGGATCTGGTTCACACCTTCAATTCGACGTTCCACAGGATCTTCGATGGTAGCCAGGCTCATCTCGGGCTGATTGAGATGATCCAGGCAACTGTAGATAGTCGTACTTTTACCTGAACCGACCGGGCCTACACTCAGAATCATCCCATAAGGAGCCTGGCAATATTTTGTGATCTCATTTGTCTGCCTTTCGCTGAGTCCCAGTTCACTGAAATGAGTAAAGCGGTTATGGTCAGGCATCAGTCTCAGCACAAGTCGTTCACCATGAATTGTCGGGCCAGATCCCACACGAATATCACGGCGATTCTGTAATGTCTGGTTATTAATGTGACCATCTTGTGCCAGTCGTCGCTCGGTAATATCCATATTTGCAGCTAATTTGAGTCGGGAAATCACTGAAGCCGCTGCCTCTTTGGGTAACTGAATGATGTCATGAAGCATTCCATCAACGCGTAGCCTGAGGCGTAAGCCATCTTGAAGTGGGTCCATGTGGACATCTGTTGCCTGCAGCTGGAATGCTCTTTCCATCAATAAATCAACAAGGGGACCTGGACCTACAACATCAACCAGTTCTCTCAGTTCTGCCTGGAGTGCCTGCTGGCGTCCTTCGTTTTTATTTTCGGGTCTTGCTGACGAATCTGACATAGATCAACTCTTTCTGTACTGACATATTATGATCAATTGGATGCCTGGTGAGTCTCTATTGTGACAATTCCGGGTTCAAATCAATTTGTATAAACCAAGTCCACCTACGATGAGACTGCAGATTAGAACGACTACACCTAATACCCGTAAATTCTTTCGGCGATCAGTTAGCGCCGTTGCTCCCAGAAGAACACCCGCGACTGAAAAAGATACGGTGGCTGCTAATGCCATCTTAGGATCAAGATTGAGTGAGTCACTTACATATAATGCAAAACAGGTAACAGCAGAAAGGACTGCTACTATGCCTAGGAGAATGGGCATTGAGAACGTCCGTCTACGGTCGATACGTTCCTGTTTCATGACTTGATTTAGGTGATTTATGGCTTCCGCTTCTGTGGGGACAATACACCAGACCTTTTTTAATCCAGAGATATTGAGCACTTCCTCAACCATTTCATTTTGATTGAGAATGGCGGTTTTCCCACCCTGTTCATCAACCAGTTTCCAGACTTGAATGACAACAGCAACCAGGGAACTGCTGATATAGCTCAACTTTGATAAGTCAATAATGACTGTTGGATTTTTCTCTTTCTTCAATATCGTCAGGAGGGAATCGCCCAGAGACTCCAGCTCGTTCCAGGCCGAATCATTTAAATCAGGCATTAACTGAACTTTGAGGTGCTCGTCAACTTTAGTGATATGATAGGGGACTTCTTGGGTAGCCATATTAACCAATCTCCAACGATTCTCGATACATGAAGTATCTGAGGGCCCAGCATCAGATTAATGTCAATTCAGTGAGTACGGGTTTGATAGTACTCTTTGAATTCGGCAATAATCATTACCTTTATTCGAAAATACCAATGCAGCTGGAATTTACCTATCTAAATTTGGACCAAAGTGCAGGATTTACTAAGTATTTTAACAGAAACGAGTTCGCTACATCACATATTAATAGAATCAAATAATCATCTTTATAGTTACTGTCCGAAAATATGTACGCAGGTATATTTTATGTTTGCACCTGCCCAGCAATGAGGCCGCGAATTGAGACCATTCAAGTACTAAGGCTGAGTATTTCATAAGAAGTTGCTGTTGTGTCAAGTTTTCTGAACGTAGTGATTGTGTCTGCAGGCCATATTAGAAAGGTCAAACAGTTAAATACCAGACAGTTAGCTTAAATTCAGTTTGACTATGCTTTTTAGGCGTATTTATAATTAGGAAATAACCGATTTCACAAAATAGGTTGTTTTTGCGCACAACTTACCTGTAGTATTTTGATAATCATTTCGTCTCAGAAATTCTCTTTAGCTCGCATCTGTTTTCTGATTTATGACTCACATAAATCAGGCATGCTACACTGGATATTCCCTGAAATGACTCAATTGTTTCCAGCCTTATTCGGCAATAGTCATAAAGTGAATAGCTTAAGCTTAAAAGATAACACATAATAATTATAGAGAAATAAGTGAAGTTCAGCGTCTCTACCATGACACAGGAATGTATCAATGACCCTTATAAGTAAAATCCTGTTAGTACTGGTGCTTTTTGCCAGTATTGCATTTATGGGATTTGCGGCAGTCAGCGCTGTTGGAGGCCCCAACTGGTCCAAAGAAAAGGACGCCTTGACTGATTATGTATTTGAATATCAGTCGGGTGAGAACCCTACCTGGTCTGTGAAGACCAGAAGGGGACAAGAGCAACTTTCGTCTTCTCCCGTTTTGGCAAAAGTGATTGTTGTTGCACAAAAACACAAGCTGCAACAGCAGAATGAAAAGCTGGATCAGGTTTCCAAAACAATCGAACCCCTCAAAAAGACGATCCAAAACTGGGAGTTGATTAATAAAGTCGATAAAGCGGCTATGGATGATAGGGCAGCAGAGCTGGAACAGAAAATAGTTCAATTGGATCAGCAGATTAACCAGCTTGCAAACGAGGGCATCAAAATCAGCCAGCAGATCCAGGAAGTCAATCAGGAAGCTTCCGAACGCAGAGCTGATGTATTTCGGTTACGCGATCAGATTGATGAAATTCGAAACGAAAGATTTCTGGCAGAACAACAACAGAAAACTCTTCGAGATTATATTGATCGCATTCAGGGAAAAGTACAACGACTGCAGAGACAGAAAGAGTTGTTGGAGAGAGTAGTGCTGGCCCCTGAAAATAATGCTGAACCGAAAAAAGAACTTTCTCAAAATTAAACTTACTCAGTTTCTGATCTCAGAAATTAAATACAAACTCGTCATTTCAAACAAATATCAGGAGCGATTAGATGTCGTTTGTCGGCAAAGTACTGGTCGTTGTTCAAGTTGTACTCAGTATCTGTTTCATGGGATTTGCAGGTGCTGTATTTACAGCTCAAAACAATTGGCGCAACGAGAGTCTAAAATATAAGGACAATGTGGCCAGTCTGCAGAAAAGCATGGATGAATTAGAGTCCGAGTTTAATAATAAACTGACTGAGAAGACTAAAGAGTTGAATAAAGCTCTGAGCGAAGCAGAGACTGCAAAAGCTGAAAACAAAGCATTACAGGCATCGCTAAAGAATGAAAAGGCAAAGCTTGCTACTGTTTCATCAGAACGCGACACTTCTGTTGCTCAAGCAGAAACAACAGGGGAAGAAGCAAAATTTCGACGACAGGAATCGGATCGCCAGCGCGTAGTGAATAAAACGCTTCACGATACCGTGAATGAATTGCGTGGAAAAATCAAAAGTCTTGAGGATACGATTTTCACACAATCGATTCGTGAGAAAAACCTGGTTGCTAAGCACACAAAAGTTGTGGATGAACTTAACTATTTGAATAAGATCGTAGCCAATCTGGGGATTGACCCGAAAGATCCTGCTATCGCCGGGATGCAGTCACCGCCTCCGGCTGTTGAGGGACTGATCATCAACACGAAAAAAGATAAACGAAATGGTACCCGGTTTGTCGAAGTTTCACTGGGTAGTGATGATGGACTCAGCAAAGGACATCAGCTGTTTGTGTATCGTTTCGGAAATGAAACTAATGGGAATCGGCCCAAGTATCTGGGTAAGATTGAACTGGTATATGTCGATCCTGATAAAGCTGTCGGGACAGTGATAGACGCCGCTAAAAATGGTGTGATTGAGAAAGGTGACCATGTCAACTCGAAACTCTAAAGCTAAAGGAAAAGCCGGTACAGGCGAAGCAGCCGGTCCTAATATTTATGTCGGATTGTTATTTGTCTCGCTGTCCGCATTGATTGCCGGAATTGTATTTCTCGTGCTTGAGCTTAAAGCTTACAACTGGGAACTGGGTGGTTAATCAATTAGCCCTTTGCGAATTCGAAAAGAGCACTGTATGCCCACGGGTACAGTGCTCTTTTTCATTAATATCAGTAAATCGGAGTCATTCCGTTTCAATTTCATATTCAGCGGCTTTCCAGCCACTGAATCCACCATCCATTGAGATCACGTTATTGTATCCCATCGTTTGCAGATTGTCGGCTGCCAACGCTGAGCGAAAACCTCCACCGCAGTAGAGAATTAAAAGTGTGGATGTATCAGGAACCAGTTGTTCAATATCTCGTTCAATGATTCCCTTACCTAAATGAACCGCGCCAGGGATTCTACCTTTACTGAATTCATGGTCTTCCCGGACATCAATCAGAATAAAGTCTTCTCCTTTATCACTGCGTGATTTCACATCGTGGACCGTGCATTCCGGCACGCGTGACTTGGCAGAATTTACGATATCCAGAAAACGAGGTGAATGATTTTTAGCCATATCAGTTCCTTGTGAGGGTTAGAATGTATCCAGTTTTGCTGTAGCGTCTCCAAGACCATTTGGACCGAGTAAGATAGATTAAGAGACGCTATGATTAAATGTGACGCGCTCTAGTGTGCTGGGAGCAATCATAAAAACTTCATTCCAGATGAGTTCAGAAATTCGAGCTGGTAAGAAAGTGATCTATTTCCCGGTTCACTGCTTCTGGTGCTTCCATTGGAGCCATGTGGCCGACCTTCCCCACTTCGAAATATTTTGAACCAGGTACCTGCGAACTCATCCGAAGCATTATTTCAGGGGGAGTTAAACGATCGTCACTCCCTACGATGAATAGAGTCGGAATACGAATGTTTTCAATCTGGTTGGAATAATCGGAACGTGCTGCCATACCTTTCTGACTGGCAGCAATACCTTCACTGTCTGCAGCTTCTATCATCGCAATAAGGTTTTCAGAAATATGTGGCTGTTTTTGTTGACTGGATTCACTGATCAGGTTTGGAATCATGGCTGTGGAAATCGCCTCGGGACCGTGTCTGAGAACAAGGTCGGCCATCTTCAGCCGATTATTGACACCTTCTTCAGAGTCAGCATCCGCTCGAGTGTCACACAGAATTAATGCGTGTAATTGATCAGCAAAATGCTTCCAGAATTCCCAGGCAATATAGCCTCCCATAGAGAGTCCACAAAAAACAACAGGATCTTCAATATTTAATTCCTTCAATAGCGAGTTCAGGTCCCGGGCATGTTGTTCCATGGTTACAATCCCGGAAGAAATATCTGATTCGCCAAATCCACGTAAATCGGGAGCGATTACAGTGTGACGGGATTGAAAATACTCTATTTGAGGAAGCCACATCTTGTGGCTCAGAGGGAAGCCATGAACGAGAAGCAGGGGAGGTCCAGATCCTGCAATCAGTGCTCGCATTCGGATTCCATTTACATTTTGCTCCACCAGTTTCTGATGCATGTTTCTGTCTTTCGGTCCCATTATTCCAGAATCAATGGCAAGCATAATCGAATGAAGAAGCCACTTCTGATTATTTAATCTGATTCAAGGCCCGTTGTATACCATCCTCGAGAGACTCGGCTGATCTCGAATCTTCATTCCAGACAATTTTTCCATCCATGCCGATCACCCACACTTGGGGAATGAACTCTGCCTTGAATGCGTTCAGAGAATCATAGGCTCCATATCCATTAGGCCAGGTGATTCCTGTAGCAGATAACCATTCTTTAATCTCGGGAAGCTGCTCTTCGCTATCAGAAGTGAGGCCGATAAAAGCCACATTATCATCCTTGAATTTTTTATAGAGCTCAACCATATGTGGCGCAGCCCTACGGCATGGGCCACACCAGGTTGCCCATGCATCAACTACAATAACTTTTCCGTCAAGAAATTGATCCTGATGCGGATTGCCGTTAACCCAACCCTCTGCATTCAAAGGAGGAGCGGTTTCTCCTACGTTTAACAATGATAGATTTTGTGAGGGTCGCTGGTTTCCGATCAATCCGTAACCTAACCAGGCGGTGAATAGAATCATTCCAGCCAGGACCAGCACCAGTGCGATCGCAAAATCTTTTTTCATACTCTGATTGGTCATCAAGTTATTTTCCAGCACAATGGTATTGTCGATTACAGATTATAGAGTTCACTATATTTCTGTTTAAGTTGAGTCATTAGCGGCAAGTGAGAAAGCGTTTCTCCTGTGACAACTTCGACAAGTCGATTGGCACGATACCGCTTGCCGTGGCTATGGATATTTTGGTTCAGCCAGTTTTTGAGAGTCAAAAAATCGCCGGCTTCAATCAACTCGTTAAGGTCACCCAGTTCCTTATTTGCCGCCTGATAGAATTGAGCTGCATACATGTTTCCTAAAGCATAAGTAGGAAAATAGCCAATCAATCCAGCGCTCCAGTGAACATCCTGCAGGCATCCATGCGCGGGAGTATCCGGAGTGATATCAAAATATTCCTGGAACTTCTCATTCCAGGCTGACTCTAAATCAGCAGGCTTTAAATCACCCGAAATCAGAGATTTTTCTAATTCGAAACGTAACATAATATGCAGATTGTAAGTGACTTCATCCGCTTCGACGCGAATAAAGGAGGGGCGGACATCATTGATCGCGCGATAAAAATCGGCGATGGCAATATCTGATAATGCTCCAGGAAACATTTTCTGTGCCGGTTGATAGTACAGGTTCCAGAATGCTCGGCTCCGTCCGACCAGATTTTCCCACATCCGCGACTGTGATTCGTGAATTCCCAATGATGTTGAGTTTCCTGCGGGAGTGCCAAAAAATTCCTTTCGCAAGCCCTGCTCATAGATTCCATGCCCCGCTTCATGCAGGGTTCCGAAAAAGGCACCAGGAAAGTGATGTTCGTCATATCGAGTTGTCAGGCGACAGTCTCCAGGGCCGATTCCACTACAAAAGGGGTGTGCTGCAATATCCAGTCGTCCGGCTTTGAAATTAAATCCAATTTTTTCAGCAGCATCGAGACTGAACTCACGTTGTTTATCTATAGGATAGCTTCTGGTCAGAATTGAGATGTCAGGTTTCACTCCGGAATTCTGAATCTCTGCAACCAGCTTGACAAGTTCGTTCTGTAGAGGCAGAAATGCCTGCTCAATCAATTCAGAAGACACACCTGGTTCGTATTCGTCAAGTAAGGCATCGTATGCCTGATTTCCTTCAAATCCGATTGCTGATGCCTGCTCACGCTTCAGGTCAATCATCTGTTCCAGCCAGGGTAAGAAGTCGTCGAATTTATTTTGTTTCCGTGCAGCAACCCACGCATGGTGAGAAAGTGTTCCAACCCTGGAAAGCTCTTCCACCAGGCGACGCGGTAGTTTTGTCATGCGGTCATACTCATGACGTGATTCTCTGATATTTGCCTGTTCGTACGAATCTTCATCCCAGGCTGAATTTGACTCCAGTTCTTCCAGGAGATCTCCTATTTCAGTATTCGTCGCCTGCTCATGAACCAGCCCAGCCATTAAAGCAAGTTGATTGGCACGGTGCTCAGCACCTTCGGGGGGCAGGCACGTCTGCTCATCCCACTCCAGTACTGCCGAACAGGACGCCAGTAAAGAAGCTTGTTTGAGTTTGAGAAGGAGTTGTTCATATGCTTTTGTAGAAGTAGTCATTGATGAATTCTGCTGATAAGTTTTTCGTTTTGGTAATTACGTTTACTATGGTTAAGCGGATGCCAGTTCGTGAACACGGCTTAGAGAAAATGATCTGATTACTCAGTTAATATTTTACAACTCAGTCAGGAGTGCCTTGATCATCATAACGCCCTCCCATCTGATAGAGTGGTAAAAATCGATAGTAGACTTCCAGGCAAAGTGTGCTTAATGTTGTTGAGTAGAGCCGTCCTCCATAGGGGCCCCAAGGGGGGCGGGGATCCCAGCTTCCCGCATTTTCGCCTTGTGTGATTTGTTCTGATATTAAGAGTTCTCTCAAGTCTTCATTCCATTCCCGCCATGGATTTCCACCATATTGATACATGGCCAGCGTACCATAGTACCAGTAGTAAAGATTGTGTTCCGAATGACGCGGTGGTCGATCAGAAATAAACTGCACGGCTTCACGACACGCAGGGTTATCGCGGCGGATTCCCAGCATTTGCTTGCAGAACAATGATTCTGCTGTCATTGCCGGAGTGGGCGGGGTAGCAGGTTCAACCTGGCGATAAGTGGCTAAGCCATCATTCTTACCCATGCTGCGATCTTTGAGAAATTTAACCATCAGTTGTTTAGTATCAGAGGGAATAGGAATACCGGCAATTTCAGCACTCTTCAAAGCCATCAGTTGCCAGCCAAACATACTCATATCACTTTTCTGGCCTTTAACATAACGCCAACCACCATCGTACTGGTTTTGATTTTCAACGATATAGGCAATTGCCCGTGCGACGCTTTCGCGCAACTGAGGATTTGATTTTGGATCGTTTAGTAAGCCATAGGCTTCTGCCAGCGCATAGGTCGCCATTGCATGCGAGTACATACGGGCATAATGAGTCGCTTCTCCACCCAGAAATCCATTGGAATTCTGCTGTTTGATCATCCACTGAATTGCTCGATTCAGATTGTCAGCATACAGACCTTCTTCCTGTGTATAGCCTGCACCCAGGAATGCTAATATTGAAAGAGCAGTCAGACCCGCATCTGCCTGTACTCCTGCATTACGTCGATCAATTCCCTGCTCATCAATTTTGACCTTGCCTGCGCCAAACCGGTCTGCATCCCAGTAACCCGCCCGTTCCTGGTGATTGGCTAACCATTTCAAACTGGATTCAACCGCCCGCTCCGATTCTTCCGTGCCTCCAAACTTCTGGGCAATTTCTTTCCTCTTTGATAGATTTCTCAGCCTGTATGTTGCAGGTATATTCGCCTTTGTCCGATTGGAAACAGCATCAAAATTAGGACGAAGCGCATTGGGTTGTGGTCCATTTTGACTCATGGTAAGAGGTAGCGTGCTTCTTTCTGCAAGTAAACGCTCGGAGTCAGGGTTGGCTTTTCCTGATGGTGCTTGAGGAGCAGAACGTTGAATCGTCCCATCAGAAACTGATCGCATTGTGCGAGATTTTCTTCTGGCAAAACGCGGTTCGGTCGGTGCAACGTTTGAACTTGTTTCACTGGATTCAGTTGTTTCCACACCAGTAGTATTCAATTTCAGATTAGATGGTGCAGGACCAGTCCTCTTTGAGAGCATAGAATCAGCTGCATTTCGTTCTAAAACTGACTGAGGATCGGCTTGGGCATTTAATGCCAGAGTTTTTTTCTGGGCACTGAACGAAGGCTGTATGCGATCTATGGCTCCTGGAGTCGACTGACGTTCCAGTTGCTGATCGAACTGTCCACTACGGATCATTTTACTGCGGGAATGAGATGTCGAAGGCACAGAGACTTCTGAGCGTGATTCAGCAGTTATATCTGTAATTTCCAGCGGTGCCTGAGACTGAATGCGTTTTTGACTGACGTTTTCAATGTTTACTTTCGATGGGGTGACCGGTAAGTCAGACTTCGAAACAACATCCGGCATAGGCATGTCTGAGATTTCCTGAGGTCGTTCTTTTTCTGGAGGGGCAGACAGGGGGGTGAACTCAGGTCGACTAAGATCAATACGAGACAATTCTGTTTTTTTGGGGGGAGGGAGTTTTTCCCAGACAGGTGAGTTGCCTGACTCCTTATTTTTGATCGTTTCCGTACTCTCTGTAAGATTGAGTGTGATATCATCTTTTTCCTGTACAGGCTCTGACTTGGCCAGTGATGTCGGTGCCTGTTCTGGCCAGAAGGTTACAACTCCTAGTGATAAAGACAAATGAACGATGATAGAGAACAATAACGCTTTCGATGATGCATTTCGATCACCCCAGCGCGTAACAAGCATCGAAAGTAGATGAATTGATGCGAAGACCGCAGCTAAAATTAAAAATCCCCATAAAATTTGATCGAAGGTAAGGTCTCGACCAGCCAGGATCTTTTCGATCAAATTATGAATGCGATTATTCATTTTATGAATCGTCTCTTAATCGATTTGCCAAAGAGACAGATCGAATTTTGACCCGATGGCAGATCTCCAGGATATTCATCACATTTTGATAAGGTCCAGTTGAGTCTCCCCGGATTACTACAGATTGCCCCGGGAAGTTTTGCGTCGCTGTTTTCAGGAGAGATTCCAGTTCCATCAGATCTTTTTTCTCACCATTTATCGAAATTTCACCATCCTGTTGCACATTTACAATGATGTCATCGGGCAGATTTGTTAAGGGCTTTGCATCAGTTACAGTCGGGAGTTTAATATCGTACTGGCGCTCCATCTCTGTAAACTGAGTACCAACCATAAAAAAAATGATCAGCAAGAAAACGATATCAATCATTGGGGTTAAATCGAGCTTTGGCTCTTCGACGGTTCCCGTTTTTAAGGGCATTCTTAATATCCTGAAACTGAATTCATATACCACAATTCCATAAATTAAATATTTCCGGAATTCAGAGTGGGGGGATCGAGTCTCGAAGATACTTCGGACCGAATTTATATGTAATGGAAAGCGCGATGTTTTATAGAAAGCTATTGCTGCTTTTACGCTACACGAACAGATTATACTCTATTCGAAGATTTGTATCTGTTTCAAAATCAGATAATATTCCGGCTGCCGCTCGCGTTTGGTACATTTTATCACTATGGAGATCGCTCCCCGTTGGCTTTAATTGTATTATTGCGAATCTTCTCCTGTGAGTAGTTGATAAATTATGAGGTGTACCTGAAGTCTCATATGGATCAAAATAATCAGAAGTTATTTTATTATCAGATGTTAAGTAAATTTATCCACAGATCTATCGAACATGTTTCAGCCGAGAGGTTTTCTTATTCGGGGGCAGTCTCTCACAGGTTTAGTCAAGTCTGCCAATTCTCAGGTAAAATCCTTTTACTCTTCAATTCACTAAGTCTGGACGCACCTTTCGTTGCTATTACCTGGCTATGGTGTTTTTCAGCATTGTACTCCACAAAAGTTGATTTCCAGCATTATTTTATCTTATTCAGTGTTACATGGTTAGCCTATTTAGGAGATCGCTTGCTGGATAGTTTCCGAATACCCGATGTCCCGGATAAAACGCAGCGACATCGATTTACTTCAGAATTCTTCCAGCCATTACTTGTCTGTTGGGTAGTGCAGGCATTCATCTCGACGGTCTGTTTATTTTATTTCCTGACAGCAACGGAACAGATTTGGGGTATTACCTTATTTATAGTTCTATCAATTTACTTCATGAGTTGTTTTTTTCTTCCCCGAATTGGCAGGGGTATTCTCCCCAGAGAACTCCTCGTAGGCATGTTTTTTTCGGTAGCCACTCATTTCTTCATATGGACACAGATCTATTCCTGGGATTATGGTTTTATCTGGACATTTTTGTGCTTTCTCGTTTTATGCACATTCAACTGTCTTTGTATTTCCCGTTGGGAATATCAGTCTGACAAAGAGGCTGGAGAAATATCGTTTTTTACAAGACATCCCGATCGAATAAATCAAGTTCCGTATTTTCTGGCTGGCTTTCTTATTTTTCAGTTAATCATATGTAGTTGTTTGATTCCGATGAACCCTCTCCCAGTGTTTGAAGTATCGATGCTCTCCAGCAGTTTGATATTAATAATACTTGATCAGAGTTCGATAAATGATCGGCTTAAACCTGTACTAGCCGATTGCGCTTTGCTCACACCGTGCATCTTTATGAGCTTCGTGGTATGAATTTTAATCGCGTTGCTCCCTGGTTTGAGCGGTTGGAAAAAATGGTTTTCCGGGATCAGATGCAGATCTGTAGAACTGAGTTTCTTTCCGATCTACCGGCAATAAAAAAAGCCGCTCTGATTGGAGAGGGTAATGGGACATTCCTGGTTCAATTTCTCGAGCATTGTAACTGTGAAGAAGTTCATTACATCGATTCCAGTAAAACAATGTTAGATCTTGCTCAAAAACGATTACAAAAGTATGTAATTCCAGGATCGACGAGGATTGAATTTTATAGTCTTGATTTATCGCTCGATGCCATGCCGGATCAAAATTATGATTTAATAGTGACGAATTTCTTTCTGGACGTCTTTAGCGATGCAATGTTGAAAAATGTTGTAACGAAGATTACTTCCGCCTGTTCTCGGGATGCTCACTGGTTATATGCTGATTTTCAAATTACTGGAAATCGATTTCAGCGGTGGCGGGCATTCGCATGGGTGAAAACGATGTACCTTTTCTTCAGATTCACTGCTGGCATTCAAACAACCAGCCTGGCTGATCCCTCAACACTGCTTGATCGCAATGGCTTCCAGGTAAAATGGTCAACAGAATTTGATAACGGATTGATGCGAGCTGAATTAAGACAACGAAAGTAATCACATACAGAGAGTAAGTTTATTCAGAGATTTTTTTGAGAAATGAGAAATCGATACTACATATCATTAGAAAAAGGATCTGAAACAACGAAGAGATGCCTTCTATGTGCACATCAGAAATCTCAATATGATAGTCTTCTAACTTTCGAATGATCCAGTAAATCAACAATGCGGCTGTAAACAATGCTGGTGCAAAACGTCCTGGAGAAAACCAGACTCCTGCCAGAAGAAGTGGAATCAAAATCAAGCTGGCATAACTGAGCTGTTTTATTGTTAGAGGATAGTTCGGGTTGGCCCATCTCGCTGATTCATTATTTGCTTTCACAAAGCAGATAGAAAAGGGGATAAGCCAGATTCCCAATGCAATTGAGATGATAATCAAAATACAGGGAGTCAGGAGTGTAACAGAACCTGCGAGCAGATGATAAAACAGGCCCATTCTCAGCAGCATCAGTGTAATAGTCAAAATAAAAATATTACTCGAGGAACCTGCCGAAGTCGAAGGTAGAATTAGCTCGCGACTTTGTGGAATTGCTTCAGGGGAAAATGTTCGCAAGCACAGTAACTCCAGAGAGCCGACGATGAGAATAGATATGTATAAAGGCCAAAAAAACTGGACGGAGATTAATAGAACTGTCAAAAGAATCGCTAAAGTGATACCGGCAACTGGAAGAAACACCGTACTTCGTTTTCTGATAACGTTTTGACGATCTGACTGGAAATTAACTATCGGTATGCGAATCAGACGCTGCAAGGCTTCGAAATAAGCGAAAAGATAATCGATCCAGTCAGTTTCATTCTGATTATTGGAATCTGAATGAGAGTCATTGAAGGGCGAATCTCCGGAAGAGTTGGTGGCGTTCATGCTTTAGACTGTATCCAGTAATACTGTAGCGTCCCCAGGGCCATTTAGACCGAGTCTATTAGATTGAGAGAGCTACGGTTAAATGTGATGTGCTCTATTGAGATTTCTCGAATGAGTATGTTCTGGCAGATGAGACGCTGATCCACTAAATTCAATACGATTTTAAAGAACAATCTCAAACTGTAAAGCACTGCGCATACACAAGGCCCTCCTGAAAAGGAAGGCCTTGTCAACTGATGCAGTTTAGTTGCTGTTATTTGGTTGCATAACGCAGGTCCATCAGCATCTGTGTAATACGAACCGCTGTTTCCTGAAGTTGGTATTTTTCACGAGTTTCGCAGCGGGAAATATTTTCGTGTACCTGGAACCAGCTTTCAAACAATTCTGAACTTTTAGATCGAACTAGAGCAGTCGCTGCTGGCTGCATCAGGATGATCCGATGAAGTTCATGGGCGGTGTTAGAGAAATCTCGAATGGAATTCTGAGTTGATTGTCTGAAGGAAGGAGACTCTGTTGCCAGCCACTGCTCAGCAATGACAGAAAGCTGAGTACTTTGAGTTTCTAAAGAAACAACCAGCTTCGCCAGATCAATACTTTCTGAGGGCTGTTCAATCCTCAGGGAAACCCGCAATGCGTTGATGGAATTGTTAACCTTGTCCAGCAGTTGAAGAGCAGCCGGGCTTTCTACCGTGTGGAACATCGCTGAGAAATCTTTCCAGGATTGTTCAATATAAGAGAAAGAGGTAATCAGATTATTCGTGGATTCATTGTGATTGACCGTATCGATCAGGTTTTCAACGGTTCCATAGAATTCGTCGGAAGTCGCAATATAATTTGCTGGTGGCAGACTGATTAACAATCGCAGCGTAGCTCTACGATAAAATTCATCAACATCACGTTTCAGTGCTTCAGTCAGATGGGCGATTTCCTGCATATTCGCTCCGTCCTGAGGCAACCATAGTAATTCCTGAATGGAGCGATCCTGTTGTACGACTCGCTGAATTCCACGGCTTATAATTCGATTGTGATAGGGGCGTAGGCGAGTTGCAAACGAATTCCATGAGTCACGAAAAGCCAGGTACTCGCGTTTGATTGAATCATAGCTTTGGCGATCTATGATCAGGTTGGAAACCTGAACCATTCTTTGTTCGACCTCTTGTCCAGCTCTAACCAGCTCAAACCTCTGAGGCTCGCGCGAAAATTCGATCTCAATATCTTCTACCAGAATTCCCAATGCATTTGAAAGTGCAGACGTTTGAGTCAGTAATTCTGTTCGTTTCAGTTGAGGTCCTGTCTGAAGTAAATCACCCAGCTTACGTTCTGACTGATTCATTCTCGCAATCAGACTCTGAGTCTCACGGTCCAGACCACGTACGTTTTCCAGTTGCAGAGAGACGACTCTCCAAAGCTGATCAATTTCACCATATTCACTTGCAATTTGATTTAAATCACTGCTGCGATTCATTCGATCTGACAGGATTGAAGCACGTGCTCTAATTTTGAGAACATCGGCAATGTACTCTCTGACACCAGGAACCTGGTACATAATTCTATTCAAGCTGATAGCAAGAGCAGAGCTGTCTTTAGAGAATTCATTCAGAGTCTGGCGGACTTCGTTGATATTAATCCGAGATGCATTCAGTTGCGGAGTAGGGGGGAGGTCCAGACCAGAGGGTTTGTATTCCCGATCACGTGTCGCCAACTCAGATTTCTCTAACAGGCGAAGTAAATCATTGACTAATTTGCTGTTTCCATCATTGGGAAACTGTGCTTGCGCGTTCGTGTTTATGCAGGTTAGTGTGAGTCCAGATACCAGGAGTATAACCATAATCTGGGAGACAGAGGACTTGATGTCCTTCCGGAGCTTGTGATTACAAATAGTGTGGCGGAAGCGGGAATACATTCACACAATCCTTTCTCGTGAATTCTACGGCTTGACCAACAAGTGCCTTCCTTGACGATCGCTTAGTCGATGATGTGTAAAGACCGAGCATGAAATGACGCTCGAAACAATGGGCCCTATTAAAAATAGCACGCTTAAATTGATGTGTAACTTGATGCCGGGAAAAGACCATTTAGGAAAAAGAGAATCCAATCGCACTGTCCTGACATATCAGGCGGCGAAGTTTAATGGTTTTGGAAATTACGTCAAGACCATGCTCAGGTGTAATCTTCAGTGAGGCTGCGTGATTCTCAGTATCAAGTTCAAACGGAGAAAACCAGAGTCAGTAAGTATTATCTGGTGGTGGTTTCGGTCGGCAGCGCAAAGCTTGCGGCACACGCGGAGTTTTCGGATTATTCTGCGCAAAAAAGTACATTTAGTGTAATCATATAATGGACGGCAATTGGTTTGATCCATTGTAATTATGGGTGCGTTTAGTTCTATGTTGTCAATGTTACACTTTTGATATTGACTTCAGAAGACTGTCCGATAAATAGAATAAGGCCTAAGTGCATTAATAATAATGAGATGTAAGAATCTAGGTTTGTGATTACATTATTTGGCACGATGAATGCTAATAGAACTAAACAGCCACTTTAACAATATCAAAATGACATCAATATGATTCTGTCACAAGGTGACTTTTGATGCTCAGCAATAACAGGAGAAATTAAAAATGTTAGTATTGACTCGAAAACGAGATGAAGTGATTCAAATTGGTGACAATATTGTTATCAAGATTTTGAAGACAGGAAAAGGAGCAATCAAAATAGGAGTAGATGCTCCTGGGGATATACGTGTTATTCGAGGGGAGCTACTTGAAACTGAAAAGCAAACAGAGGTTGTAGATTCTCCTGGCTCGGCTCAAAGCAAACAGGGATTGAATGCACAATGTGCATAGAACACTGAATTATTGGAACGGGACATATTATGTGAACCGTAAAATTTCTATCTAACAATTCCGTTAAGCCATCATAGAGGAAGTTGATAGGCCGGACTTAATAAACCGCATAGCGGTTGATATCGGAGGGGATCATGAACCGATCACAATTCAATAAAACACAGACTGAAACTGTCAATTCTGCTCGACTTTTTGTCTGGAGTATGGTGATTTTACTGACTGCAGTTTTTCTGTCTGGATGCACAGCACTTTCACATGCTGCTGAATATTACCCAAATCAGAATAGATTCAATCAGAATGATTCTGGGCAATCGTTCGAACTCGATCGGCTGAATTATAATCAAGATTCGCTGGTACCTTCTTCCTCAAACAGTCGGCGTCATCAACGGTTTCGTCCTGTTTCAGATGAAAATCGATTTGATGATTACGAATACAAACTGAAGCAGTTGTTGTCAGAAGAAGCTCAATCTTATGAACGTCCTCGCAATCGAAACAATTCGTTCTCCAGAGATCGAATTGATCCCAGCCAGAAACGCCAAAGTCGTGATTATTTCGATGATAATATCGATAGTCAGAAATTACGTGAACTGATTCGGGACCTGCAGCAGAGGAGTATGCCTCAATATGATCGAGATCGATATGAAACAGAATTTCCCACTCAGTATCCGGTTGACCCACATCAGGAACTTAGAAATAAAATATCACAAAGATACTCCAGTCCCTCTGTGATAGGAACTTTACAGAATCTGGATCCCCAAAGAGCGTACTCGTTTTACCTGGAGATAAATCGCATGATCGATTCGCGTCATGTGCAACCACCTTCTTACGATGTTAGAACGAGAAAATCACTTCAAAATCTGATACTCGCAGTGGAGAACCAGAATTTCATCAATGCCAATCGCGTTGCAGTATCACCCGAACAAATTCGGATGGCGCAGCAAAGTTGGCAGCAACTTATGAATCAGAATCCTGCTCAAAATGCACAGGACTCAGTGACAATAATGCGTCAGGCTGCTGACATTGCAGGAAGTCAGTTGAGAATGCAGGCAACAGGTGTGATTTGTGAATTTGCATATGGATCCCTGGAAGCTCTTGATAAACACTCCCGATTCGAATTTACACCCACTTCTTCAGGTCCACGTGTTGATGCGGGAGATAATAGTGTAGTAGGGGTGGGGGTTCAATTGAAGACGCATCGAGACGGAGCTGTGATTCTGAGAACATTAAATGGTGGAGCAGCACAACAGGCAGGACTCCAAAGAGGCGATGTTATCGTAGGAGTCAATCAGAGAAACTTAGCTGGTCTTTCTCTGGATGAGGTTGCAAATCTCATTACCGGTCCAGCTGGTTCCACAGTAGCCATTGATGTTCGTAGAGAAGATAAAAACGCCAGAGTAAATCTCAGTCGACAGGCAATACGTATTACAAATATCAGTGAAGTCAAAATGGTTGATACCCAACAGAAAATCGGACTCATCCGGCTTGAAAAATTTGGAGAGGGTGCCGTCCAGGAATTAGATCGAGCATTATGGAGCCTGCATCAACAGGGAATGAATTCTCTGGTATTTGATTTGAGAGGAAATCCAGGCGGATTGCTGACGGAAGCGATTTCGATTTCAAATCGATTTGTTCCCTCTGGGAAAATTGTTTCAACACGAGGACGGAATCAGAGTGATAATACGATTGAATCAGCGACGCATGATCAAACATGGAAAATGCCACTGGTCGTATTAGTCGATGGTGACAGTGCGAGTGCCAGTGAAATTTTTGCCGCTGCTATTCAGGAAAACCGGCGTGGTCTGATTGTCGGTAGAAAAACTTATGGTAAGGGTACCGTACAGACTCATTTTCCACTGCAGTCCGTTTCCGGTACTTTCTGGTTAACAACAGCCAAGTTTTATTCTCCGACAGGTCGAGAAATGGCTGGCGTTGGAGTAAATCCGGATGTGACTGTTAATATGAGCGAACGTGAGCTGGAAGAAATTGGGCCCATCGACCGGGATCTGAAGGCTGGGGTCAGCGCTATTTTAAGTCATAAACCAGGTGAACTTGTAAATAATATGTCTGGGAGACAACAGGTCAGGCCAGCACAATTTCAGTTTTCGGGCTAATTTGAAGTCTTCGGTTTATCGAGTTTCAACTGGTTCCTGATAAAATAAAGACTCTCGTATTCTACTGGGTTCGATACAAAGCAATAATGCAATTCCGGTTGTTCCGGGTATCGAGACTTGTAAGGTGCGAGAGTTTTTTTATTAATACAGAGATCCCCAGAAGTCATTGTTCAAGTAACTACTTTGAGATATATGATGAAGTGTGAAATTTCGCAGAATATCCAGGCAGCCGCTAACCTGATTCAGCTTGGAGAGCTGGTAGCTTTTGCTACAGAGACGGTATATGGACTTGGGGCCAATGCGCTTAACCCAGAAGCGGTTGCACAAATATTTGCTGTCAAACAACGGCCCCATTTTGACCCCTTGATAGTGCACATTGCGAGCATGGGTCAACTGGATGAACTCACTACGGAGTTTTCATCAACTGCTGAAAAGCTGGCGTCTAAATTCTGGCCAGGACCATTGACATTGGTATTGCCGAAAAAAAAAATCGTTCCTGACCTGGTAACGTCCGGACTGGATTCAGTTGCCATTCGTATCCCTGCTCACCCGGTGGCCAGAAAATTATTGGAAATAACTCAATTGCCAATTGCAGCTCCCAGCGCGAATAAATTTGGACGACTCAGCCCAACTCGGGCTGTCGATGTTGCTGAGCAACTCGGTGATGAAATCAAGCTGATTCTGGATGGTGGACCTTGTACTGTTGGAGTAGAATCAACAGTCATCCAGTGTTTGGGGGATCAACCTGTTCTACTCAGGCCGGGGGGAATTTCTCTCGAAGAAATTCAAGCCTGTATTGGCGAAATTCGGTTGGCAGAAATAGAAGATTATGCTGAAGCAAATTCGCCTGTCAGTCCAGGAATGTTGCCCAAGCACTATGCTCCAAGTACTCGATTAATCATCGTGGATCATCCGGAACAACTTCCAGCAGCAGGTTCACTTGGTGTATTGAGTCTGTATCCTCTTGAGGATACAGAGTTCAGAGATTGCCAGTTCACAGTTCAACAGATATTATCTCCTACGGGAGACCTCAAAATGGCTGCTGTCAATTTCTTTGCAGCACTCAGGAAATTAGATGCAGCCGGAATAGATCAGATTGTAGCATTAAGATTACCAGAGACAGGACTGGGAAGAACAATCAATAATCGTCTTGAAAGAGCAGCTGCATCATAATTGGAAAGTTGTGGCGTCCTGTTTTCGATATCCCAGAATGCACTGATTAAGTGTTGTAAATAATTGATCTCGTTGAATCGGTTTTGTTGCATAATTGTCACAGCCTGCTGCCAGACATTCTTCACGTGCGCCACTCATCGTGTGAGCTGTCAAGGCAATGATCGGATATGGATAACCCTGTGATCGGAGTTGTTTTGTCGCTGCATACCCATCCAGCTCCGGCATCTGCATGTCCATCAGTATTACGTCATATGGCGAACCTGCTTCCTCGGCCTCTTGGGCTTTTTTGATGGCAATCAAGCCATTTTCGGCTAAGGTGACAGTATTGCCTGATTTATTTAATAAGTAGCTGATCAGTTTCTGATTATCGATTCCATCTTCAGCCAGCAAGATATTGTAATTCATTTCAGCGAAGTTAGATTCAGGAGTATCGTTAATCGTATTTATGCATTCGGTATTAAACGTCCTTTGGTCGATAAGTTCCAGTTCCTGACATCGTTTCGTTTTCACAGTTACTGAGAAAGTCGTCCCGTTACCATACTCGCTATTAACAGAAATTTCTCCGCCAAGAATATGAGTCAATCGCTTACAGATTGTCAAACCCAGACCTGTTCCTCCATATTGTCGTGTGGTTGACGAATCTGCCTGCATAAAAGGCTGGAACAAACGCGAGATTTGTTCGTCCGTCATTCCAATACCTGAATCTATCACATCAAATTGGATCACCGGTTCATTTGTGTCAATTGATGAGGCCGTAACGATCAGTTGCACGTGGCCTTGTCTGGTAAATTTTATTGCGTTGCTCAAAAGGTTAATCAGGATTTGGCGAAGTCTGACGGGGTCGCTCTGAATCCAACGGGGAATAGAACCATCAATTTTTACAGAAAGATCCAACCCCCGGTCGATTGCACGGATTTCCATTAATGTTTTTACGTCGTCCAGTAACTCAATTAAAGAGCAATGAATGGCTTCCACTTCAAGTTTGTCCGCTTCAATTTTAGAAACGTCAAGGATATCGTTAATCAATTCCAGCAGGTACTCACCGTTTTTCCTGATCGTGTCAATATGGCGACTCATTTCCGGGTCATCATTGCGCTGTTTCATAATTTCCGCAAATCCCAGGATCGCTGTCATTGGTGTTCGTATTTCGTGACTCATATTTGCCAGAAACGAACTCTTAATGTGGCTGGCTTTTTCGGCGTCCTGCTGCGCGATGACCAGGTCCTCGACCATGCGATTAAAGGTCTCAGCGAGTCTGCCAATTTCGTCTTGTGAATCAATAGAGATTCGGTGTTCCACGTTACCTGATGCGATAAGTTCTGCGCTCTGTGAGAGTTCCAAAATCGGAGAGACAATTCCCCGTGAGATCATCCAGGCGAGCAACAAGCCAGAAAATGTTCCCAAACATGCTAATATTCCGATTACTAACTTAGCAGATTGGATTGATGAATCTGCATGATGAGTCGTATCTACAGTTTTTAAATGTATCAGCGGATGAGCCTGATTCTGTAGTAAAGCATCGATCGAGTCCAAATTCTGTTCAAATGTGCTTAATAATTCATCAATTTCATCTGTGATATTGACGACTTGATTTCCGTAAGTCGTTGCTTTTTCAAACTTATCGTCGATGAGTTTGATCCTTTGAAACTCAATGTTATTCGAAATAACATCCAGATATTTGGCTTCAAACATCTTGAATTTTTCTTCCGCATCGAAGATACGTGATAGTAATGTTTGATTCCGTTTGGCTATGTATTCTTCTATCGAACCAAAAGCGATATTCAGGTACTTTTCCATGTTATAACTCGCTTCCGCTTTTTTGATTCCATCATCAGACTGGTCGTTATTTGATCTCAGCTGTTCTCGGTCAATCAACTGATTAATCAAGCTGACCTGATTTATAAAAACATTTAAAGCGGCATCTCGTCTATCAGCCAAGTCAATTATTTGTGAGGCCAGCAGATTATATTTTTCGTATAACGTCGAAATCCTTTCTTTCAAAAGCAGCTCAGTGTCCGATTTTGCAAGTGCCTGATAGCGGCGATAATTATCTTTGAAACCATCTCGAGAATGAATCAGTTTTGAGAGGTGTTTCTGGTTTCTGTCACGAACGTAATCTAGTACTGCGCGAGCAATTTCTCCTGCTTTGATTTCCATTTCGAGAATGGATTCTTCAAGAGGTTCGTCTACATTAACCAGTTGAGAAATGTCTTGATTTATGTGTGAAATCTGGAACCAGGTTATCATTCCACTTACAACCTGAATCAGTACCAGCAGGCCAAATGCAAATTTGAGACGATCTGAAATCGACCATTTTCGAAATTTGGAAGTTTTATTGAGAGATGGTTTAGCGGTATTCATTGGATTGCTGGAAAAACAGAGTGTATGACTCGATATAGAATAAAAATTGAAGAGAGTTATTATTCAACCGGGCAGGTTTGGTATAGAAAGGCATTCGTTTCTTCATACCTGAATAGAGGCGAATCCCTCCTTATAACTGTATGCTGAAAAAAATTGCGATGATTTAGGAAATGACAATCATCACGAAATAATAGAATTTGATTTGGGAATGTATGATGCTTGCAGATTGAAGTGATCGTAACAGCCAACGGTACTATTAATTACGATGCGGAAAGGATGGATTATTTGTTGATTAGTTCTCTATGAAAATAAAAACGCCAGCACCGTTCAGAGGGGGGTGAACGATACTGGCGGTCAACAAAAATCTGGTTTTCTAATTGAAATACTGGATTGATCAGAATCCCGATAATAGATTCGGCAAAATAAAATACCGGAAACAGATCAGTTCGGCCTCAAATTCAACCAGATAGATTCAAAGTTGCTTGCTCTTGAGAGGTAACTTAATCGTGAATCTGATAATTCCAGCTAGCACTTCACTAGAGAGAGTCGTTATCAGGTCAGTATAAGTTATCGTGTTGTACTTGAGGTAATCACTACAAGAAAAAGAAAATCGACCTTTAGATCGATTGTCAATGATTCCCGGATCATGACAGGCTTGTTGATTGTGACGATAATCTGGAGGGCCGATGTTAACAAAGTGAGTTATTTGTATTCAGGCTTTTACGAGACAATGAGATTTGATTTCTGCTGCTATTTCGCTGAGTGGCAGAACCTTATCGGCGAGCCCCGAGCCGACGACTGCTGCAGGCATTCCCCAGACGACACTTGATGCTTCGTCCTGAGCGATGATCGTACCACCAGAATGGACGATATCGAAACTCCCTTCGATTCCATCCTCTCCCATTCCTGTTAACATAACAGCCAGTGTCGCATTTCCAAAATGTTCTGCAGCAGATCTGAATAACGGGTTTACAGAAGGCCTGCAAAAATGCTCAGGAGGGGCCTGGCTTATTATTGTAACCTTATGTCCATCCTTTTCGCCAATAAGAAGATGACTTCCACCTGGTGCTACATAAGTTTTGTGCGACTCTAGTACTTCGTTATGTTTGGCTTCAACAGTTGTTCGACCACTGTCTTTCTCAATATGCGCGGCCAGGATTTCTGTAAAGCCTGGTGGCATGTGTTGTACTATCAGAATTGGGATAGGTAAGTCGACTGGAATCTGCGGTAAAAGTTCGGCTAACGCTTTAGGGCCACCCGTACTGGTTCCTATGACGAGGACTTCCGGCTGTTTATAAAATTTAATATTCTTACTGAATAAAGTTTTTTTGCGTGTGTCAGACTTTTTTATTTTAGAAGGAGTTGTGACATGCTTTTCAGAAACGGGTATGGTTTTTGAAGGGGCTGTATTCTTTGATCCAACGGCTTTAATCATCATGACCAGTTCCTGGGAAAGCACACGAATACTTTCAGCGGCACTGGATGTTTGTGGCTTTGCTACACATCCGACAGCACCCAGGGAAAGTGCTTTAACAGTCGTCTCTGCACCCTTGGAAGTTAAGCCACTTGCCATTATGACAGGGATATCAGGAAATCGATTTTGAATTTCTTTCAGTGCTGTCAATCCATCCATCACAGGCATTTCAACATCTAGAATGACGACGTCAACCGGATGAGACTTCATCCAACTCAACGCGCATTCCCCATTCATTGCTGTACCGGAGACTAAAATAGCAGGATCTTGCTCAAGTGCTCTGGAAATCAAGCCACGAATGACTGCAGAATCGTCGACTACAAGAACGCGAATAGGATCAGATGACATGGTAACTTCCTTGCGTTTCACTAATTGAAATAGATTTAGTGCATTTTGGAGGGAGTTGAAATGCTGGATTTGTTTCAACCTGATTACTTTTAAAAGGATAGGTCAGATAATCCTCGATCGTGAAATTGTCATTCATTTTTTGAAAACTATTTAATGCCGGGTGCTGGAACAATTGTCTTGTTCGCTATAATCGGGTTGTCGAGAAGAGGTCTTTTTAAGCTACATTTTCATGTTCACTGGTTTGCTTAGCCAGCATACTTCAATTTAGGAATATCCATGCCGGTTCATCCACAAGTAGCCCAATACCTGGAAGAAATTTCAAAAGTAGACTTACCTCCATTTGAAGAAATGACTCCGGAATTCATACGGAGCACGCTTACTCCATCACCCGAGCCACATATACCATCCCAAAGTATTGAAAATCGATCAATCCCAGTGAATGGTACGAAAATACCAATTCGTATCTATACGCCACCTGAAGCGATAATGATAAATGCAGAAGAAATGCCAGCCCTTGTTTTCTTCCATGGCGGAGGCTGGGTGATGGGTACCTTGGATGCCTATGATGGCGTATGCCAGGATCTAGCCGGTACCTCAGGTTGTAAAGTTATTTCGGTAGATTATCGTATGGCACCGGAATTTCCCTACCCGATTCCTTTTGACGATTCTTATTCAGCCACGGAATGGATTTCGGTACACGCCCGTGAACTCGGCATTGATCGTCATCAGATTGCAGTCGGCGGTGATAGCGCGGGGGGAAACCTTGCTACTGCAGTTGCTCTCAAAGCAAGGCATTCAGAATCTTTGAACCTGGTTTATCAGTTGCTCGTTTACCCTGTGACAAATTATCAGTTTGATACAGAATCCTACCAGAGCTTTGGTACTAATTACTTCCTTACAAAACGGGCAATGGAATGGTTTTGGGATCAATATCTGCCTGATGAATCTTCCGGCAGGGAAATCTATGCTTCACCACTCCGCTGTAAAGATCTGGCTGGAATGCCGGACACTCTCGTCATTACCGCCGGTTATGATCCACTATATTCTGAGGCAGTTCAGTATATCGAGATGCTCCGAAAATCTGATGTGATTGTAGAGCATTTAAACTATGAAGATATGATTCATGGGTTTTTCAGGAGATCCGATTTATACGATCGTGCTTATGAGGCAGTACAAGCTGCGGGACAAAAGATCAAACAGAGATATTCTCGCATGTAAAATTGTAGTGGAGTATTTATTCTTCTGCAGCAATTTGATGGAAACGCCCTGCTATCAGCATTTGCAGAATGAAGCAGCAAACCAGGCTTAAATAAAATGCAGGCAGCAGTACACCAGCTTCTCCGATAGTATCCTGGAACATGAAATAGAAAAGTTGTAAAAGTGGTGTGGCGCAAGATTCCACAAGAATAAATGTGCCAATTGCAAATGCCAGAGCCCCCCAACGTACCATCAGTGAGTAGTATGCTAATAAATGCAGAAAGATACAGAATTGGATGATCATCAGAGGAACCAGTGAGTATAAACCAGAGCTTGTAAGATAAGTGATACTTTCTGGCACGATCAAAATGACCAGAATAATGGTGAGACAAACTGGTATCAGTGAAAGGATGATTCCCCCCACTTTCTCATAGGCGATGCGAAACATTGAACATGGGAGTATAGACAGGAGCGGAATCATTTTTTGAATACGCTCTTCTCGAAAAATTCTTGAGGCATAGATTGTGCATTCTACAATAAAGCTTACGAACAGTAAGAGAAGAGCTGCACTTACCAACTCCTTCCAGGTAAATGACTGAATAGAACTGGAAGTGGTATATCGATCGAATAATATTCCACCACCTACTATGACGATAATCAATGTTGGGTACAGAATCAGCTTCAGTAGAGTTGCTTTTAGGCCCCCACCTGAGAACTGAAATTCTTTCCAGACAAAAGCATTTGTTCCGGGGCGGGAATTCATAAAGCGTTTATGAGATTGAAATTTTCTACTTCCAGATACATTGATAGTTGTTTTCTCAGTACAAAAATCAAATATGAACCAGGCTAGTGTAAAGAATAAAATTCCCAGTGAAACATTACTGATGACTTGTGAACTCAATATAGAGCCTGAATAACCCGTTGTCAGAATCTGCTTGATTTGTTCAACAACAGAGTGCTCCTGGCTGATAACAAATAAATACTTACTGCTACTGGAAATGGAATCAGTTAAGGTGAGGTAACCACGAGATTGAAGATTGACAGTGAGATGATATTGAAGTGTGGGAAATAAGAAATAGAAAAAGAGTGCTGTAAGCATAAGGGCAATCGCTTCGCCAGATCTTTTGGCATAGACCGAACAGAGTAAGGCAAAATTTGAGATCAGAATTATATAGCCAATTATGGCGATAAGTGTTGCATAGATTTGTAGTGGAGTGATTCCTCCTAATGAAACTGAAAGCAGTAAAAAAGGAAGTTGTCCCATCAAAAGCAAAATCATGCGTAATGCTCTTACGCTGGATTTTCCTGTTAACAGGGCAAACGTATTGATTCCTGCCAGCTTTAATAAAGGAAGGGTCTCTTCTTCTTTTTCCTCCGTGATAGACGTAGAGAAGAAACCAATTCCAGCTAATGTTACCAGCCAGAAATTTAGCCAGATAATTTTAGTAAAAAAATCCAGGCCAGGGGAACCAACGCGCGAACTGGTTATCCATGAAGAGAACAGAATACAAAACACGATTCCAATACACACAAAGCGAAGCAGGTGTGTTTTTTTATCCCAGGTATCTTTTTTCAGCGCAAAGCTGGCAAAAATGAATGACCCTCTCAAGCCTCACCTGTTTCCTCAAATTAATTAATAGTGCTTAGCCGCCGTGTTCAGACAATGGAATATCAAGCGAATATAAAATCAGTCCCTTTTTTTTGAAGATGTTGGGCGTCTCTGGAAATAAAGACTCAGGAATTTTAGCGATAACGAGCAGCTTTCCCCGGTGATCTGGCCAGTTGATATTCTGATTTATCGAGTCTGGAGGCACTTTGAGTGATGTTCGTACAAGTATTGGGAAAAACTGTTCTAAAGTAAATTCCTGTTTTTTGTCTGTTGGTCTTACAAAAGGTAATAACCTGTTTGTTCTGATGTAACTGGTGTCGAAAAGTGGGTTTTCTGTCAGTAAGGGGTACAGCCTCCTGGATTTCCCACTATAGATCAATTGATTTCTTTCTATCTGCAGTTCATAGATTTTTGAACCAAATACAAAATGAACCTGTTCAACAGATCTGGGAAATTCTTTTCCCAGATCAAGTGAAAGCGCTTCCAGTCCTGTCTCATTGGCAAGGAATGATACTAAATTTACATCGAGCAATGATTTTGAGATTCTTGCACGATGGAAAAAAGTTCGAAAAGAATTTGGGGGAATATCGACCTGTAAATGGCCGTTTTTTCCACTGGTGCTGATTCCATTCACTTTGGAATAGGTCTGACATGTCGAATAGATATGTGATTCTCCAGTATGGGTAATTTGAAAATTGCCGCCAGATACGATTCCCAGACTGGACCATTCTGAAATAATTGTTTTGTGATTCGGCAAAATATCAGCAACGATCAGTGAATGAATTTGAGAAGTTTGATTAGTGCTGTATCGTCCAACAAAGAGAAATATGAAACAGAACAGAAGTGTGCTCAGGCCATAGACAAGATAAAAGGTACGATAATGTTCGGAATATTTTGTGATCAGATAATAAACTGGCCCGACAATGATTAAGTAAATGAATGAAAGTAGAAATATTAGATACCAGATTTGTTGTGGCTTACTGATTTCCGTCAAGGTTGCCAGCAATTCTTCATCAGTGTTCTTATAAAAAGCATTTTCGTACTTTGAAGGATATGCGACATCTGTCCCTGTTACTTGATTCTCTATTTCACTTGTCGGAGTTACTGAATAATGTTTGTCTGTATTGATCACCTGTCTTAACTCTGCCGGCGAAAGATCCGTCAGCTTATGTTGATGAAAATAGATGACTCCCTTTCCATAAAATGCAGGAGACGTTTGTTGGTTTAACAGGCGGTATGAATCGGGAAATGATAGTGGGTCACCATTTGAATCAAAAAACAGATGCAGAATACCTCCCGAATAAATCCAATCCATAAAGGCTTCGCGTCGCGTTTTTTCCCACTTGGGAAGGTGATCTAAGATTATTTCCTGCAGAGCGTCTGTGGCACCTGTAACGGAAGGATAGAGATCCTCTGGAAACGATTTCACACCTGAAGTCACGCTATTCAGACTGCCCGGTGTGACCAGTTGAATAATCGATTTTTCAGTCACAGGTCGAGGCGCAAGGAATGATTGAGAATGCCGTATGTCATTCTGATCCCAGCTTACGATCCAGTTGCCATTGAAGTCAGAAAAGTAGGGATAATACTGGACCCATTTTTTTTCGAATGGTGCGACATAAGTGCGTGTTGAAAGTGCAATATCTATCTGTTGGCCACGAAATGATTCCTGGTGAAATTGAATTTCGCCTTCAAATGGTTCGGAATCAGGATTTTCGATCAACAGAGTCACAGGATTAATGTGAGAGGCAGTCGGGCGATCATTAAATCCCCATCGTATGTCATGAATTTCAATAGCCTCGGCCACCTTTTCGTTTGCAGCGACGAAAACCAATAGCACGAATAACCATTTCAAGTATGAGTTTGCTCGATCCATTATTTAAATTCTAATAGTCCCCGATCAGATTAGAGTCGTGCCGGTTGGCAAGGTTTTTGAGAATCGCATCGTCAGTCAACTGGCTGATATACCTAACAGACCCATCTCCAATACAAAAGTGGGCTCCTTCAGAATGAGAGCTTGAAAATCCACCAACTTTGAGTAGGAATAAGCGCTCTTCCGGACTCAACCCCTTATTTTCATTAGATGATTTATTCGAGAATTCAGGTAAGGATCGTATTTCATATTCACCCATTCCATCTACATCGGAATTCTCTTCGAATGAATAACGACCTCTTCCTCCATAGTGAGATCGCGCACCAAAACTATTTGGTGTAGACATATTGGAATTAATTTTGCTACCCATGTTTCTGAGTGTAGAAGAAGTCCCAGAGGTCCAACTCAATAAACCTGCATCGCTGGCTTCTCCGATAAAGATTGTGTGCGAGCGACCATCTTTTAAATCTTTTTCTCGTATACTGCTGTTTAAAAACAGGACGCCATTATTATTGGTATCGATAGGTGACTCTGAGTTATTATGACAGCCAACATAGTTCCAGGTATCATTGGGATTGGACGGACAATAAAACCCGGGTATAACGTGGTTGACGATTTTGCGATTTGCGAGATCATAAACTCCATATTGAAAATCATAACCAATGAAGGCTGATTTTTCTTCCAGTTGTGGCAATATCTGAATCAACCAGCCTACATGATATCCAACAGGCCGATTCAGAATCGGGCCTGTTGTGTTAACTGATCCAGATGGCAGAACTTGATGTGACATCTGGTAATTTTGCAGCGCCAGACCAATTTGCTGCAGATTATTTTTACAGGTCGTAGCCCGCGCTGCTTCTCGGGCCTGCTGTACTGCCGGCAATAAAAGTGTAATCAGAATCGCAATGACCAGAATGACCGTGAGCAATTCGATCAGGACGAAACCGAATTGACGTACCGGATTATCGCGGGATATTTTCATGGTTCGACAACTGTTATCACAAGTAATGAAATACGGGTAACTCTGTAAAGCTTTAAAAATCTGAAATGAGTTGTCCATCGTGTCGATTAGCCAGGGCTTCATAGACTGACTGATTTATATTTTGGCTCAAAAAGCGAACAGAGCCATCGCCGATACCAAAATGGCCACCTCCTGTGTGATAACTCGAAAAACCACCTACAAAAGATTTATTTGAATTGGGAGTCGTGTTGCCAGAAATTGTACTTTCCTCCTCTGATAGAAAGCGTTCTTCATACGCTGCCTGACCGGTAAATATTTTTCCATCGTCTGAATTAATAAAGGTACCGGCATTGCGCAGGGTAGAACGGGTTCCTGAAACCCATCCCAATTGATTCCCTTCTATAAATTCGCCAACGAACAAAGTTTTGGAACAACCATCCAGTATCTCGTCAAAACTGACACTACTGTTTAGAAAAAGAACTCCATTATTATCTACGTCGATAGGTGATTCGATATCATTTTGTACTCCTGCATAACAGTGACCCTGATTTGGATTTGACGGGCAATGCAAAACTGCAATACGATAATTGGCGACTTCTTTGTTAGCAGGATCATAAACACTTTTGTTAAAGTTGAATTTATTAAAGGCAGTTCGTTCATCAAGATAAGGTAAAATCTGCAAAATCCAGCTGACATCATAACCCTTCGGTTGATTGATGATCGGGCCTGCGGAATCTATGGAACCTGGGGGAAGAACATTGTGAGCCATTTCATAATTATGCAATGCGACATTAAGCTGTAATAGATTGTTCTTACAGGATGATCTACGGGCTGCTTCCCGCGCCTGTTGAACGGCTGGTAGCAGGAGGGCGATTAAAATGGCAATAATTGCGATTACCACCAGTAATTCGATCAGTGTAAATCCCCAACGATTTTTCTGATCACAGTCTACTTCAGCAGGTGAAAAATGTTTCATAATGGTTCCTTCAGATCGGTTTGTCTTATTGAGAAGGAGAATTATTCTCAATTGCTGTATTTGAAAGCTGAACAGGCCATTCACGAATCACACGAACCCGTTCGACTGCCTTGGCCGGATAGCTTGCTTTCGTACGAATCAGGATCATGCTTTGATCCTGTATTAAATCTCTGTCTATCTCAATGACTACCTCCCCTGGATAAGGGCCACCTATTTCCTGGGATGGTATCTGCCAGGTTTCACCGGAATATGTCAAATCTTCCGTAAGTCTGTTTACTGTGCGCTGTACCGCAGCCTCGGATAGCCAGATCGCCTGTAAATTGTGCTGTGATTTTTTTAATTGATTGAGCTCTATCGAAGTCTGTTTTAATAATTCTCCGATGATCGCCAATGTGAGAATCAGGCACACCAGGGGTATGATGACAACTGCGCCCTTTCGAAAGTGATTCCTGCGCTTGTCATTCTGGGGAAGCAAAGAGTTATGATCAATTGATTTCATATCTCACCTCGAGTTTATTCCTTGGCCTTTATAACGTAAGCGTATTTCTGGTTAATCGCTGCATCAAAGTCGAGCTTTCTGAAAGGCACTTTGATCGTATTATTTTCATGAGATCCATCAGGTGGAAACTTCAACCGCAGAGAAGCAATTTGGCGCTGGTTAATATTTTCAATGCTAAATTGAAACTGCGATTCTGAGATCAGATATTCATTTCGTGAGATTAACTGAGTAGAATTATTTTTTTCACGGACAATGAATTTTCCATTATCATTTTCACCAGCAGAGTAAACGATAAAAATATCGTCTTTCAGATCTAGCTTCAATTTTTGTAGATTGGGATTCTCTTTTGATAATATTGAAGCCTTTCTGGCTGCTGCTACGTCCTCACGAAAATTCTTCGATAATCTCTGCAGGTTCATTGAACTCCGGATTCTGGCAGTCCCTTGCAATTCGACACGCATCAGAAACGCCAGCATTGTTACTCCAATAGTAAAAATGACTGAGATCAACGAAATCATTACCAGCATTTCGATTAGAGAAACACCATGATAAGTTGTTGCTTTCAGATAAATATTATACTGTTTACTCTGCAGCTTTTTCATTTGGTACTCTCCATCTGATAAAACCAGAGTGAAACTAAGACAGGGTCCACGAATTCACCGTATGGGTTTTGCCATGATAGCCGTATTTGTACTTGTTTCAGTGCAGCTGATTTTGGACTTTCTATTAAATCAATGGTCAGTTTTGAATTCTTTAGTGAAAGTTCTTTCGTCACCTGATTTCTATAGGTATCCAGTTTTTGTGGCGTAAGGCTGTTCCATGTTTCTGTGACAGACAATCGTTCTGCCAGATTAGCCAATGTATTAGTTGCCAGAACTCGCTCATTTATCGACTTTCTCTGAAGATTAACAACACGTAAAGTGGGAACTGCGATGGAAACAGCAGTGCTGACCAGAATCAGTGAGATGAAAGCTTCAAAGACGGTAAAGCCCGACCGCTTACTCCGCTTCGTAATATGATGATGATGGAATCTCATAGAGGCAGAATTTCAACTGAAGTCAAAAATTAATTGGACGATGGGGATAAACAATGCAATCACAAACAGGCCCACGACTAATCCCAGGGTGCAGACGATAACTGGTTTTAAGAGATCTGCGAGCACTCTCAGTTTTCTGTTCCTGCGTTGCTCTATTGAGAGAGCCAGTGCTCTCAACACTTCAGGCAGGTTACCCACGCGCTCAGCAGTAACACAGAGGGCCGCCTCGGAACGGGAAATGATTTTAGCATGCTGCAGAGACGCCCAAAGGTTTTCACCCTGATTGACTCTGTTTTTGACTGATTCAGAACGAATTCTGACATCTGCCCACAGGTGATATTGGGAAGCGGAGCTCAACGCGATCTGGGGCTGTTGTTGTGCGGAAATAGACTGGGCAATCTGTCTCAGGCAATCAGGTGTATTGAGTCGTGGGAACCAGGTTGTGAAGAGTGGGATCCGTAAATTAGACCAGCCGAAATAATTCCCCATGTGGATCAGAATTAATAGCGTGAATGGAATAGAAAAAATCGGTAAGAACAGGAAAAAATTAGCAATGATAAAATCACTAAGGTTTATCACAGTTAGAGTCATGGTTGGAAGATTTGCATCGAAATCCATAAAAATCTTTTTGAATTTGGGTATGATCCAATACATGATAAACCCCGCGATTGTAAACAGGATCGTTCCGACTACTGTTACATAAACGGCGAGATAGGTACCGCTTGTCTCTCCCGACTCATTCTTTAAAGATTTCGATGTCTGTACGGCAGCATCTCGGAGCGCTAAGCCCAGTGTATTACTTACTTCTCCAATGCGAATTGATACGACTGTAGATTGAGGAACAAGGCCTGGAGTTTCAGACAGTGCCGTTGAAAGTGAAACACCTGAGTAGAGTCGACTGCTCAGTAATTCAAGTCTGGCTCGATATTTTCGTGGTTGTGTTTCTGCATAGGTATCAATTTCAGGGCCCAGTGGAATGTTTTTTTCTACACAGACGGTTAACAGCCAGAGTAATTCAGATTCATTAGCCCGTTTGGATAATGAAAAAATATTGATGAGACAACTGAGGATGATGAATGCCAGTAGTAAAGGTAAAAATGAGATAAAGATTGGCAAGAAGACCAGTAATGGGAGCCCCAGTAAAATCCATCCGAAAATACGAATAGATTGAATTTTAATCTGCAGAGTCTCAGGCAATTCATATTCATCACCCTGATTAAGAGCGAAAGCTACCTGATAACAGCGAGATTCTTGATAGATGGTAAAAGAGTAAAGAATCAGACTGGGTATGATCAGAAGTAATGCACCCAGATGAGACTGCTGATTGAAAACTACCACCAGAATACTAAGGCCAATTAATACAATCCCACAGAACATCATGAAAAGCAGGAAGAGTATCCAGCAGACTCTGACGAAAGGGTTAACTCCCTGGTGGCCAAAGTCTATTATTCTCCGAGCCAGCAGAATCGAGGAAATTCCGGCAATCGGAAAATAGGCAAAAAATGCCAGGCAGAATATAAGTCCGAGTGATTCCACTGACGATGACTCTTTCTAGTAATGATGTCGTTATGAGAGATCATTGAGCAACTTGATGAGCGGTAAGTAAATTGCTCCAATCGGGAACGAGACAATAATTAATATCCCAGCTAATACGATTGGCTGAAGCATGAAAACCAGTGAGCTGGTTTTCATATTTGCTTTGGCCTGGAATATATTACTGCTGGCACGTAATGAATCGATGAATATGTCCGGGCGGTCCTGCCATCGAAAAATATGGACAAAGCCTTTTGAAAACTGAGAAATTCCCGAGGATGCCTGTGAGAGACTCAAGCCCTCTTTCGCTCTGCTTTTTAATAACTGACAACCTGCAATCAGATTTGGGTCTTTTGTTGTTTTTGCGGATAGTTCGATCGCATCGGGAAGATTTATTCTTGCCTCTGTCATTGTTGCCAGCATGCGGCAGAATTGAGCATTTGAAGTGTTGCAGAGTATTCCGCCGAAAACTGGGATCTTATTTATCACCCTTCTGCGTGTTGACTGTAATCTGAATAAGTCAAAACTGAACCAGATTCCTATCGAAATCAGCAGAAACCAAACCAGCATCTGCAGACCATACTCTGAAAATACATCTGAGATTTGGAAAGCCAGAACAGTCAGACTGGGTAATTCGGTTCCAAAACCTTCAAATATTGATTTAAAGTTTGCAACCACTTTAACCATCAAAAAATAGAACAGGAGAAAAGAAACAGCAATTAAAACTCCAGAATAAAATAGAGAGATGAGGATTTTATGTCGGGATTGTTTGAGGTACCTTTGGCATTCGATATAATCTTCGATGATCGATTCCAGGTGTTTCGTCTGTGCTCCCGCAAGGATCAGTGATTCCAGATGGTGTGGTATCGATTTCAAATGTCTGTCAAAACTGTGTTCAGGTATGACGCCTTGCTCCAGGTCATTGGCAATATTTTGGAAGATGCGAGATAACTGCCGGGAATTCGTCTCCTCAGCCAGTGTCAGCAGGCAGGCAGAGAGTGGGATACCATCAATTTCTGGTTGAGAAACTTTAGGTAAAGTGCTGACAAACTCTGATTCCTCACTCCAGGCAGCCTTGCCAAAGTCAGAAAGTTGTTCTTCTGCAAATTCTTCAATTTCCCAATGCTCTGAGTCCCTGGTATCGATATCGTTCTCCGATGATAATAGATCAACTCTCAGGATTTTTAAGCCTTGCTCCATCAGTTTGATTCGTGCAGACTCATCATTCTCTGCATCGATCACTCCTTGCAGTTTCTGTCCCTCTTTGTCCAGGCAGGTATATGAGTAACGATTCATTATAGTGAGGGACTCCCCAGCATTTTTAATAATTCAATGAAAGGCAGAAATACAATAATGGCGTAACAGGCTGTAATACCACCTGCAATTAAAACGAGTAAAGAGACTGGAATAATTCGCTTCGCCCAATCTATGCGATTTGATACTCGTGTTTTATAAACACGTGACATCTCAGAAAAAATTCTGACAAGATGATTTTGATGAACATTCTTTATCAGCATTTTTTTTATAAAGGATGGATAAAAGTCGCTGTTTCGTACTACATCTGGTAGTGAAGATCCATGTTTCAATTTTGCAGAAAGTAATTTTGATTCTGTAATCAGTTTTGAATTTCCGGTAGATTCAGCGGCTAGTACCAGAGATTCATGTAAAGGAACATGGTATGAAAGCAGGATGCTGACCATTTTTGTAAAAGTTGAATAATTCATTTCCAGAATCAATTTCTGATACCCGGGAATCCAACCGTATGCAATAATCGAAAAGACACTCTTTGATAATGATGTATTTTGTTCTCTAGTACCAAGGAAAGTGAAGCGACTTGCTTTCCAACTGATAATTAAGATTAACAATAGTAAGGGTACAATTAGAAACCAGCTTTGGTAGAAGCTAAAGAATTTAGATACCAACTCCATTAACGGAGTATTTTGCAGATCGAACATCTGATGTATTACAAGCAGTTTCGGGAAAATGATGAAGCAGGCAAATAGCGAAAGAAAAAAAGCCATGACCAGAACTATGCCTGGATATAGTAAGGCCATTCCAATTTCCTGACGTAGTTCCATCCTCGATCTGGCAAATGAGGTATAGGCTGAAAGAGCTTCCGGCAGTTTTCCCATTCGTATGGCTGATTTCAGAAGAGATATATAAGAAGGGGGAAGTTTATCGGCACCCAATTGGATGGCTTCTTCAAGCGAAGAACCCTCTTCTATTTTAAGAGCCAGTTGTTCTATGAATTGTTTTGAATCTCTGTTTAAATGAGCGGCTGCATTTCGCAGACCCTGGTCAAGTGGTATCCCTGCTCGAATCATAGCAATCAGTTCATCGTTTAGATCCACCAGACTTGCAATCGATATTTTCGGCATTCTTGGTTTGTCGGATTTCAACATAGGGATTGGGTTCTTAACTTCTTGACCGGTAAGTGGCCATGTGTTTAGTTGTTGCTTGCTGGCTGATTTTGCGATCAAATAATCTCAAAGTAATCCAATCAAGAATGACAGGTAATATTCGTCGATTGAGGGATCACCGATATTCAACTCTGCTTATAAGATCCAAACTGGAACAGCTTTTGTTCAAAAAGATTTATCATCTCCTTCAATCGGGTCAGAGTCAGTGTAAGCAAATGATCCAAATTCCCAGTTTCATGTCATGATCTCTTCAGGATTACAGTTTACAGAATCTAGGATGCAAATTAAAAAGGAAAGCATAGAATAATGTGAGTGTAGAATATGCTTAAACTTCTGGTAAAAAATGTGTTAAACGATTTAAATTCAAACCTGGAAAGCGTTTCTTCAATGATTCGAACAAAAATAAAGTCGGCTCTGCATACTTCTCAACCGGGAGAAACAATCAAAGTTTGTGGCTGGGTTCGTACGAGACGAGATTCCAAAAGTGGATTTTCTTTTGTTGAATTGAATGACGGCAGTTGTATGGCCAATCTACAGATTGTACTTGATCAAAATGTACCGAACTATGAAAAATTGATAAAAGATCTCACCACGGGTAGCAGCCTCTCGGTGACAGGAAAGGTGATAGAGTCACCAGGAAAAAACCAGAGAATTGAATTACATGCAGAGGCTTTCGATCTATACGGTTCTGCAGATGCCGAAACGTATCCGCTACAGAAAAAGCGTCATAGTTTCGAATTTTTGAGAGAAATTGCTCATTTGCGTCCACGCACAAATACTTTTGGAGCAATTACTAGAGTCAGAAATGAGGCAGCAACCGCCATTCATCGTTTCTTTCAGTCGCGGGGTTTTGTCTATATCCAGACTCCAATCATTACGACCAGTGATTGTGAAGGAGCAGGCGAAATGTTTCAGGTAACAACTCTTAATTTAGATCGACTGGCTCAAGTCCAGACAGAGATCGATTTTTCACAGGACTTTTTTGGAAAACGGGCATCTCTGACAGTCTCTGGACAATTGGAGGCAGAAATCTTTGCGACATCCATTGGAGACTGTTACACGTTTGGTCCTACTTTTCGCGCTGAGAACTCAAATACGACTCGACATCTCGCCGAATTCTGGATGATTGAGCCCGAGATGCCTTTCTATGATCTACAGGATAATATGGCGCTAGCAGAGAGTTTTGTGAGAGACGTTATCAGTGATGTTCTGGAGAATTGCGCCGAGGATATGGAATTCTTCAATCAAAGGATCGACAAAACAACTCTTGAGACCTTGCGAAATATTACCGAAAACGAATTTATTCGCATCTCGTATACAGAAGCGATTGAGATAGTAAAGTCCAGTGGGAAAAAATTTGATTTTCCTATTGAATGGGGCAGTGATATGCAGTCTGAGCATGAACGGTTCCTGACGGAAGAACACTTTAAGCAGCCTGTGATTGTATATAATTATCCTAAGACAATTAAACCATTTTATATGCGTTGCAACGATGATGGCAAAACAGTGTGTGCAATGGATGTGCTCGTACCGGGAGTTGGAGAAATCATCGGCGGTAGTCAGCGGGAAGAACGCTATGATATCTTGATAGACAGAATGAAAGAAGGTGGCCTGAATCCGGAAGATTACTGGTGGTACACAGATCTAAGAAAGTATGGAACCGTACCACATTCAGGATTTGGGTTGGGATTTGAGCGACTCATTCAACTGATTACTTCAATGACAAATATCAGAGATTGCATACCGTTTCCCAGAACTCCGAAAAATGCGGAGTTTTAAAAAAGTCCGTTGTTCATAATTGTTTAAGGGGTCAATAAATACTTCTTAAACCAATTCACAACTGCCTGGCGCGCACGATTTTGGTCTTCACCCTTAAAGCCGTGCGCGGCATCCTTAATCACGATAAGTTCTGCTGGAACTTTTTGTTCCTGGAACCGTTTCATGATATTATTACTGTGACTGATGGGGACCAGCTCATCCTGGTCTCCATGTATGAGCAGTGTGGGAGCATCGTCTGGAGTCACATGAAGCAGTGGTGAAAAATCACCCGCCAGATCCGCTTCAAACTGCAGTGCTGGGTATCGATGATAATAGGTTGATTTTTCGTCCACAAATTCACGTATATCTGTCGGCGGATAATAAGCAGCGACTGCTGCTACCCGATCACTGTTTTTTAAAACCGGGTCTGTTGCATTAGGATCACCTTGATCAGAAGTTGTTCCGAGTATTAAAGAAAGATGCCCGCCCGCGCTTCCTCCCCAAACTCCGAGCTGGTTCTGATTAACTCCATATTTCTCTGCGTGCCGACGAATGAATCGGACACTGCGACGCACGTCTTCCACGACTTCCGGGATCTTAAACTTTGGGCTACTACCATGCCTGACACAGAAGACGGTAAAGCCCTCTTTCAATAGTGGGTTAAACCAACCCTGCATGTTTTGAGGTTCTGTCCAACGCGAGTACCAGCCGCCACTTACCATGAATAATACACCCGCTCCATTGGGCTTTTTGGGTTGGAAAACATCAAAGGTCAGTGCCATGCCATATTTGTGACCATAAACAACATCAGGAATGATATTAACTTTTTCATCCGCACAATTCGCGTCTCTGGGGAGCAGAATCAGACCCAGGAATATATAAGCCAGTATGTTTTTCATTAAAACTCTCCAGAAATTATTTTTTGGAATTGGCATTGATCAAGAGTTATTCAGAAGAACAATCTTTCAGTTCAACACTAGTGAATCAGACCTGAATGTTCATACGGAAGAAAAATATAATTCATAGATTATCTTGACCTCACCGTGCCAATAGCAAGGATATGAATTCAAATTTAATTGAAACTAACTGAGAATGAATCGAAAGTCATTGAAAACAATTTTTAATAGACTCTATAAAATCCTGAAAATGAAGGATGACCTACGGAGTAGCTACCTCTGCGATCTTGTAATCCTAACGTGAATGACCTGGAATTCTCTCCAGTGGAAATACTGCTTGATCTTGAACAGACTCAACGTTTCCATGGACTACAGCAAGATGGTTCAGAGCTTGAAACCGCTATCCGTCAAGCTCGATCTGGACAGATCCGACCTTATGTCGAGTTACAATGGCCTGAAGCAGTACTTGATGACTGGCAGTGGGACATTCTCGAATCATTATTTGACCTCACGATTCGCCGAGTATTTGTAAAAGGAAATACGGGTTGTGGAAAAGGGGCCGCAGCAGGAATCGCCTGTTGCACCTACTTTCATATCTGGAATGATGCTAAAATCATCATTACACGAGATTCAGTCAGAACAGCTCAAAAAATTGCATTTGGTGAGGTAGATAAATGGTGGCGAAAAATGAGGTTCAAACCGCCGGGAAAGCTTTTAACTTCAGGCGTCTTTGATAACAATCAGCATTCTATTTCACTGGCGAACCCACAGCATATTGAAGGCTTTCGTGGTGCGCACTCACCACATGTATTTTTCTGGTTTGATGAAGCAACCGCACCCAATCTCGAAGATAAATATAAGCTGGCAAACACGCAGGCCAAAAAGTTTCTGGCGTTATCAAATCCGTCGACCCTGTCCGGCACATTCAGGGATTCTTTTCCTGTCGTGAACCCAGATAAAACACAGACAATTATCGATCAGTATGGCAATACACGTTGTATAACGGTCAGTGGCTGGGAATGCACGAATGTGAAAGAAAAATGTCTTGAGCAACCTGTCGCACCGATTGGTGGAATCAAAATATCTGATAATTATTACCCTCATGGAAGTCCCATAGCAGCAGATGATTTCGAAAAAGTTCAGCCTCGAATTCCCGGACAAACCTGTTACGACGAATTTATGGCACTACTCAATGATGCAGATCCTCTCATACGTAATGTGTATGCCCTGTATCAGGCACGTTCAACTGATCGACGCTTTTAGTAAGTTTTTCAATATTAGATGAGAGAGACTTTACTTTTTCCTCGAGTGTTTCAGACATAAAATGTCCTTTCTGCGAATATGATTCTTTAATCACGTGTTTTACAACGGTTCATAGAACCGACTTCCAATTGATATCCTTTACAACCACTTCAGAATTGAGGTAGCAAATTAGATACTTTCTGCTGTAACTCGCTTACAACGCGCGTAAGCTCTTCGACAGTATTCAACATCCGATTCTCATCGCTGTGCAGATTCTGTTGAAGCCACAGGTTCGTTTGTTTTAATACGTCTGCGATTTGTTGACATTGGTGGTCCGAAAACTCCTGGACCTGTGAAGCTGTTTCAGAATTTATTTTTGATCCGGTGCGTTTCAATCGATAATCAATCTCACTCACCTTCGTAGATTTGACCAATTGAAATAATAGATTTGATTTAGCACACTTATCCCACTCCTCAAAATCTTTACTCTGCTGTTTTAGCTGGGAATAGTTCTCTGCATAAGTCTCCTCCAATTCTTTCAGTTCACTCTCTAATGTCAGGAGCAGCTTTTCCAGAAAGGACTTAATGGTTTCATTTTCGAGCACTGCTGAAGTTGTTCTTAGATGATTTTTCAATTCGAAGAAACAACTGGAAATCGATTTTAATATCTGAGCACCTAGAGGAATGGAGATTTCCAGGTTGTAATTGCTCTCTGTGTTTGAATCTGATACCTGTCGTGATTGATCACTACGATTCGCACATGAACCGGTACCAAGTACTCTGGTATTGTCAAACATTTTGGGCAGGATTGATGGATTGCCTACAGACTCATTTTTTCGAGCTTGTCTTTCGTCATTTTCATACTCCCTCTCCCCTGATTGATCAGTACCCTTGAACGTCCAACCAGAGATTTGATGCCTTTTCTGGGGAAGTACCGTTCGCAGTGATTTTAACAGAGGCTCTACTATTTTGTGTCCTTCAATCGTTCCGCGATCGAGGGTTCTTGCGATGGCATCTGGATTAACCCCTAATGCGCCCCAGGACCATTCAATCAATTCCCATTGCTCTAATACAATTCCGATTCCAGAATCTGCTGTTTTCCTGGTCGATGTTTTAATTGGCAAAGCACGTACTGAAGTTGCTCTGACTAACCCTTCAGTAATCAGGTGAAATATCTGCAATGACTCCATTGATTTGGCAGTGAAGTAAGATGTCGCAGAAATTTTTTCATTATCGACTTCGATCGCCAGACGACCATCAGGGTGCTGGCATTTTGCGATGGGACGAGTAATTTCACCTAAACCATGTTCCCAAAGGACTACTGGATTTTTTCGGAAATTCTCAAGCTGGACCCCGGCAGGTTTAATAACATCACCCTCACGGTCCTCTCGAGGTGTGTTGATGACAGCTCGAGCAGACATCAGCCTCTCATCGATCATAGGCTGTGTCTGACAAGCCAACGAGAGTTCTGAAGTTTTACCAGCAATTTTGCAGAAAGAGCCAAAATCCTGCTGCCGATGTTTGAGAATAGACTCTAAAGAATTTGAAGTCTGATTTGTGTTCACTGTTTGCCCCGTTGAGAAACATATCATGTTTGCGACAGGACAGTGTTTTAAGATTCGGCACACACGGGTCAAGACACGAAAAAAACAAATTTGTTTTTTCGATGCACGAAGAGCTACTCAATATTCAGTAATCAAATTGAGCGTTGGTGCTTCCCGTTTTTTCTTGTGATTTCGTAGAGCCTGATTTCTGCTCTACGGGAATGATGGTGATTGATCTGATCGAGAACAAACCATTCTATGACACAGAAAACTCTGTTAAAATCCGATGCAGACTTTCATCTAGAGATCTAAAGCACGAATAACTGAGTGAATCATTTTTCAATAAAATATATTCACGAACTCATGCTGCATTAGATAGCGATTCGGAATCATCAGGTGATTGATCCTGACTTGAGTTGCCGACTTGACCAGAAGAAATGCGGTTTGCATAGATAATATTAATAAACTCCGGGAAAGAGTTCCACGGACCAGGATTCTGGTTCCATATAACCGCGATTTTCTTAAAAAAAGTCATTTCATATTTTGCAACAACCAGGCTCTGAATCGTTTCGTTTGGATCTAAATCGGCAGGAGTCCATTGTCGTGGACAGAGGTCGTATGCCGGTTCACCGTTCCTGCCATTTGTGGGAATCTCATATAAAATGGCCAGTTCACTGTCATCATTCAATTTTGCAGGAAAACTGCGGCAGGTATGAGGACGTGAATGATAGATACTGCATCGACCTAAACCTTTAGGATGGTCCTCATCAGGCAGACACTCCATGAGAAAACGACACTTCGTAGTTCCCGGAAATGAAACACTTGGAATATGCTTCAGGCAAATGACAAATGGTACATCTGGAGCATCTTCAAAAAAGAAATGGGGGGCTAAATTTCGAGAAATCAGTCCCTCCGAGTCCTCCCATCGACAAGCAAAGTCCCAAAAGTTCTTATTTTGATATTGTGTAAATTGATGAATATCTGCACCAGAGATTGGAACTGCAAAAGAGCGACAACATCCGGAATGGCAGGAATCACAAATACCCATTTGACTTCTTATTCTGACAGAACTCCGTGAGATAATGAGAAATGGTTTGAATCTATCACCAAGGACACGTTTCACATCGGGATCACTCAATCTCGAATCAAACCACACGACCCTGCCTGACTTATCGTCACAACCGGCAAAGTCGCTTGAACCCATTCCAGAATTCAGGAAATACATCTGCCAGGACCGATACATTCCCAGTAATCGTAACTCATTCTATATGAATGACTTGACCGCGTTTGACAGTCTCTTCATACCTTCCTGGATTCCCTGAGAGTTCTGCACACCAAATGTAAGTCGCATGTGATTTTTTTGTATTGCAGGTTGCTCATTACAGCCTAGACCATGGTCATATGCATAGAATAGCTCACCTGGTACATACATAACCTTATCTTCATGGATCGCTTTTTGAAAAAGCGTACTTTTAAACCCTGTTTCAATCGAGTCAGGTAAAGTCATCCAGACATACAGTCCACCTCCTGGATGAATCCAATGAATATTCTTCAGTTTTGAGAAATATGTCTCAGCAGCATCCAGCATACAATCTCGTTTTTCTCGATATACTGACCTCAAATATTCCACGTGGTTATAATATATATTTTCCCGAAGTGCATTTGCCAGGATATGCTGACTTAAGTTAGTAGAGCCAAAATCATCATTTCCTTTTTTATCTGAAATTGCCTCACAGACCTGTTTCGATGCTACTCCAAATCCTACTCTCAATCCAGGAGCAAAGCTCTTTGAGAACGTTTGAGTAAGTATGACAGTTTCACCCGTCTGGTCGAAACTCCTGATACTTGGTAGAACCGGGCCATCATAACAAAGTTCTCGATATGCCAGATCTTCTAAAATATGAATGCGATGTTGTTTCGACCATTTCTGAGCAATTTCCACGACCTTCTTTCTTCGATCAATCGAAAGTGATACCCCTGATGGATTCTCATAATCGCTGACCAGATAGATCATTTTCACTCTGTTTAACTGGCCTTGAGCTTCCAGCCTTTCCAGTGTGGTATCCAGAGAATCCATCTTCATCCCGGATTCATCTGTATCAACAGAAATGATGCGTGCTCCTAATCCCTGTAAAACACCTAAAAAAACGAAATATGTCGGAGCTGCAACCAGACAAATATCACCTGGATCAAGCAACACTTCGCCTAGTAATGACAAGTATTGCTGTGAACCGGTTGTGACTATGATATTGTCTACAGTCATCCTCAATTCTTCCGCTGACTTCTGTTCCAGATGGGACAAATGAGCCAGGAGCAATTTTCTAAATGATAATGAGCCTGCAGTTGTTCCGTATTGAAGCGCTTCCCTGGCTGAACCGGGATCAGAAAATAGAGACTGAAATGCACTCTGAGTGATCGAGACAGGCAAACTGTTCTGATCGACTAACCCAGCTGCCAGAGAAAGAACTCCCGGATTTTCCACTCCCTGTTGCATCAGATAACTGATCGGTAAATCATGGCTCCAGGTTCTTTTCCTGCTAAACTGAATATCTTTTGAGTCAGTCATATTATTGTTCGTCTTGTAGTACTGGAGGATTCGAAGTCCGGCTAAAACTCAATAACCGAATGAGCTCATACCTGATTAGCATAATTGAGGAGAAGGTGATTTACTACGAACTTCAATCAATCAGAATTGAAATCAGAAGACCCAATCAGCATACTGGATAAAAAATTCATAATAATGTTTCTTGAAGTCAAATAAATATCGACAGATGCAGCTCCTGATTCTCTATCCACTCAGAAGGAAACAGACTTTTGAAACCACTTTATTTCATATTGCCCCTGTTGGTATTTTGTTTGTTTGAGAGTCCTCTCTCTGCGGCTGAAACGTCCCCGGAACCTCTTACCTTGAATGCGGGACTACATCCCCTCGACTGGGTGATCATAGCCATCTATGCAATCTCAACGATCTTTTTGGGATGGTACTTCAGTCGAGGACAGGAAGATACGTCAGAATATTTTGTTGGTAGCGGGCAGATGAATCCCATATTAATTGGTGTCTCATTATTTGCCACTTTGCTCAGCACAATCACTTATCTCTCAACTCCTGGTGAGATCCTGGGAAAAGGGCCGGTATATCTGATTAAAGATCTCGCGATGCCTTTCATTTTTCTCATCGTAGGTTTTGTAATGATTCCAGTCTATATGAGACAGCGAGTCACCAGTGCCTATGAACTGCTTGAAGAAAAACTGGGGTTGGGAATTCGACTGCTCGGTGCAATTATGTTTGTCAGTTTGCGACTGATCTGGATGTCGTTGCTGGTTTATCTGACAGCGAAAGCGATTACCACCATGCTCAATGTTGGTGAAGAATGGATCCCGTATATCGTTTTGGGGACCGGTCTGGTTGCAATCATTTATACTTCACTGGGTGGATTGCGCGCAGTCGTGATAACGGATTTAATTCAGACGATTCTATTGTTTGGAGGCGCATTACTGGTCATTGCGACAATTACATATCATCTGGGTGGTTTCAGCTGGTTTCCAACTCAATGGGATCAACACTGGGACACTCAACCGTTTTTCAGCTTCGATCCAGCGACGCGCGTGACATACGTGGGAACGTTTCTTTCGATAATGGTCTGGTATGTCGCGACTGCATGTGGCGACCAGGTTTCTGTACAACGTTTTATGTCTACCAAAGATGCGAGTGCTGCCAGAAAATCTCTGGCAGTTCAGTTAAGCGTTTCTGTTATAGTCTCATTAACCTTAGCAATGGTTGGCTTTGCTTTACTGGGTTACTTCAAAGAATTTCCAAATGAAATTCCCGCAGGAATTGATCTTAAAAAAGATGCAGACAAATTTTTCCCGCACTATATTGCCTATCATCTTCCAGTCGGCATATCTGGATGTGTGGTCTCAGCCATGTTTGCCGCCGCCATGTCCAGTATTGATTCCGGAGTAAACTCTATTACTGCAGTTGTTATGACAGACTTCCTGGATCGGTTTGACAAATCCCCACGGACAGAAAAGGGACACGTTTTCACTGCACGCCTGCTGGCATTTGGAATTGGTACTATCGTAGTTTTATCCAGCTCAGTGATGGGAAGTATCCCGGGAAATATAACAGCAGTCACGAACAAAACAGCGAATCTATTGACGACACCAATCTTTTGCCTGTTTTTCTTTGCATTATTCATCCCCTATTCCAGACCAGCAGGAGTCATCGTTGGTGCGATTCTGGGGACAACCACCGCAGTGTTGATTGCATTCTCCGGTCCAATCTTCATGGGACCGAACGAACCTGACCCCATCAGTTTTCAATGGATTGCTCCAGCAGCTGTCACAGTCAATATTGCCAGCGGGTGTCTGGTCAGTTATCTGATTGCCAGTTTTCAACACAGGAAGAAACTCGCCAGTAATTAACTTGACTCTTTCAGAAAATCTCTCCGGTTTTACCATTATTCTTTGAAAGATTGTCTTTTTGAAGGCCGGGAGTTCCTGCGTCAAAATCCTGCTTGTCAACTTCCTCTGTTGGCTGAAATTTTGAATCATTCTGACTGACCAGTTTATCACCTCCCCGTTCTGGTCCCAGAGGAGGCAGCCCCCTGATCGCACGCATTTCATCGACTTTGATTATTTTGGCGCGGATATCTGTTGCCAGACGTTTTTCAAGCAAATCCGGGTCATCAATGTGAGATGCCTCAATTTCAACAGTCAGGTTTTTTCCAAATTGTGGTGCCAGATGCTCGGTATCATCCTCTGCTAACAAGTCCAGGATTGGTTGAACCGTAAGACAGATAAACTGTTTCAGGCTAGCATAAAAAGCAGCATAACTACCTCCGTCCGAGATTCCGGCTGCAATTCCCGGGACACCATGCAGAGCAAGTATTGCATCCCTGAATTGTGTGAAAGAAGAATTGTAATCCATTTCCCTGGGAGTCGCAGTTAGAGAAACGACCTGTTCTCCTGTGGTAAAAATGGCCTTCCCTGTATTTTCTGTTCCTCCATACTTCTGCTCAAACATCGCTGCCGCCGCTTCAAGTTCTTCTCTAGTCGGATTCATATCTTTGCCACAGGTTACGACTATCGAAGGATCTGCCCCATTATTCATTTGAGCCCAGCGAGCAGAATCAATCTGATTGGCCGAGTCCACCCATCTCGCCCCGGCACTTACTGGAGACTGACCATCATCTTTATAAACCGGGTGAGGCCAACGTGATATCTGGAGTTGAGAAATTGGAATCACATTTCCTACAACTTGATAAAACATGCTCGTTTCTGCAAAGGAACTGCTATACGGCTCACTAACATATCTGAGCGAGGGGGCCTGGATTTTATAGCCTCCTTCCGGAAATTCATGGCTGGGAGGTACTGGGGTTGCGATCGCAGTTGGAATAACATATCTCTGAACCGTTTTTCCAAACTGATTCGGTACATTCCAGACAATGCTGGTTCCTGTCAGTTGAAGCTGTAATACTCTTTCGTAGCGAAACGAGGCTCCAGATTGAGTCGGGTTGGGATGTTTTAATATTTTACATATCGGATGTTCGTTAGAGAGAGGTTCTGCCACACCGAACTCCCCGGCATACAAACTTTTGAGTTGGGTATATCGATTTTTATTGTGAACTTTGTCTTTTATTCTTTTCTGTTTGGAACCATTAATTGAATCATCATAAACTAATACTGATGCCTGCATTGCTTGCAGACAGATGGCACGGATCGCCACAAAATTCCATCCAGTATATTGATCGGATTCCCTTCTATGATCACTACTCCAGGCTCCCGGTTGCCCCGCCCCTAGAACTGCACGTAAGGCAACTGCAAACTGATTTGATTTAAAGCGTGCTGTAAGCTGTTTCAAAGGATTCCACATACGAAGTTATCCCCAATTTAAGAACACTGTTGATGGGTTGTATTATGTATTTCAGGCAACAATCAACTGACGACGTCGCTGGCTTCTTAATGCACATAGACAGTAAACGACAGCATCAGCACGATCTGGTGACCTCCCTAGGATTTCATGCAATGTTTTTCCGTTGTAGTTCGCGTCTGAACCTCGTCTTCCTTTGGGAGTGATATAATATTTTTCGCCATCATGGCCAGCATATATTTTTTCGGGTGCCACCAGTTCCGCTTTTAGCCTTTGGTTATCAGGCAGAGCAAAGGGCATCATGCGGAAGTCCCCCGCAGGGTCAAGCCTTCTTGCTGCCTCACCATATAGTTCAGCTCTCTTATTTGCATATTTTTTTGAATCCAGGTTACTGCTGGCATTTCCGTGAATTTCGATAACATTCACATTTCTTTTTTTCAAAGGATCGCCCACCGCATTCCCATACCCCCCGCCCCAGTCAATAGCAATCGGAACAATACCCTGTTCTAAATCGACTCCATGAGAATTCGCAGTCTCCAATACCCAACTCATCGTCTGCTGTGTATCAGAAAACTGGCATTCATGAATCGCTCGAATTCCGTAACGCCCTCCCACCGCTAGGATAATGGCACTTACTTTAAAGTAAGTTGGTTACCCCAGCCGTTTGG